>ULXQ01008178.1_pt1 | contig 36430 bp, 31 predicted proteins | sample 1961481 | NCBI WGS metagenome assembly ULXQ01 (sample SAMEA4835843, study PRJEB28245) | human gut metagenome | biome: gut microbiome; material: fecal sample | place: Denmark | collected 2008 | reverse complement strand
CTTGGCAAGGTTGTGCTCTACCAACTGAGCTATTGCCGCATGAAGTGCTTTTTGCGAGTGCAAAGGTACATTATTTTTTTCAAGTGGAGAAGAAAAACAGGAAAAAAGTGTTGTTTGGCAATAGAATTGTCTTAAAAGGGGGTGCAGCGGTCTTAGCTGCACCAACCGAGAAAATAGCATTGTTAGCTTGATCGGTGCAGCGGGGACCGCTGCACCCCCTTGATTCTAACAGCTCTTGTGCGTCATGATGTCGAGCACCATCTCGTCTGTGCGGTTCATGGCTTCGGCGCCGATGCTTGTGAGGTTGCGTATAGAGCGGTCTACATCGTTGTCGATGATGCCCTCTACGGAGCTCACGCACTTGCCTTCCATCGAGAGCAGCGCAGAGAGCAGCGCTGTAGACACGCCCGACGAAATCTTCAGCGCGCAGCTCGGCTTCGCTCCGTCGCATATCATGCCCGTGATGTTGGCAATCATGTTCTTCACCGACCAGCAGATGTGCTCGTAGTTGCCGCCCATGAGGTAGGTGATGCCGCAGCTTGAGCCGATGCTTGCCACTACGCAGCCGCAGAGAGCCGACAGCTTGCCGAGGTTCTGCTTGATGTAGATGGCTGTGAGGTGGCTCAGCGTGAGTGCGCGAATGAGTTCCTCCTCGGTGTTCTCGTTCTCCTCGGCGTACACAGCCACGGGGTTGGTGGCGCAGATGCCTTGGTTGCCCGAACCCGAGTTGCTCATCACCGGAATCATCGCGCCGCCCATACGAGCGTCGCAAGCCGATGCGGTCTTAGAGATAATATGCGAGAAGATAGAGTTGCCGAAGATGCCGTGGCTCAGTGGGCGGTCGATAGTCTTGCCCAGGCAGTGGCCGTAGTTGTGCTTCTTCGACTCCTCCGCGATGCGGAAGTTGTAGTCGCGTGTCTTCAGAATGAAGCGCAGGTCGTCCTCAGGCGTTGTCATAGCGAAGTCGTAGACAAGTCGCATGTTGAGGCGTATGTCGTTGTTCTCTGCCTCGCCCGCCTTGTGGTGGCGCTCGTCGAGCAGCACTTCGCCGTCCTTCTCCAGGTATACGAAGTGGGTGTGCGACGTGGCGATTACGGCTGTAGCCTTATGGCCGTCGGCCTCACAGGTGATCTCTACGTACAGCTTCTCGGTGATGCCGCTCTTGAGCTGTATGGAGATATGGTCGGCGTCGATATACTGCTTGCCCTCTTCGAGCGAGTCTGGCGTAAGGTCTTTTATCACCTCCAGTTGATATTCTGACTTGCCGATGATGGCTCCGAGAGCGATGGCAATAGGCAGTCCGATCATGCCCGTGCCGGGTATGCCCACGCCCATGGCGTTCTTAAGGATGTTGGCAGAAAGCAGCGCCGTGATTTTCTCAGGGCGGCAGCCCAACAGCTCCGTAGCGCGAGCCACGCAGAGCGACACGCACATCGGCTCGGTGCAGCCGACGGCTGGCACTACCTCGCGATTGATAAGGGCAATGATTTGTTTGCGAATGTCTTCTTCAAGCATATTGTTTAGGGTTATTAGTTGAGAATTGAGAGTTTACTTAGTTGAGAATTGAGAGTTGAGAATTGAGAGTTATGATTACCTTGATAGTTCATTAGCAGCTCTTGAAAGTTGCAAAACATATCATAACTCTCAATTCTCAACTCTCAACTCTCAATTTATTCTGTTGACTCAACCGAGTCAACAGAATATCGTTTTACTTCTTTCTGCTCTTCTTTGCAGCGGTCTTCTTAGCCGGAGCCTTCTTCTCCTCCTTCTTAGCCTCAGCCGGCTGCTGCTTGCGGTCGATCTTCACGAGCTCTACCTTGAAGATAAGAGTAGAGTAGGGCTTAATCTGACCTGCTGCGCGCGAACCATAAGCCAGTTCCTGCGGAATGTAGAGCATCCATGTGCTGCCTGCAGGCATAGAGGTAAGAGCCTCTGTCCAGCCCTTGATAACCTGGTCTGGGCGGAAAGTAGATGTGTCAGGATTGCGCTTGTAGCTGCTGTCGAACACGTTGCCGTCGATGGTCTTGCCCTCGTAGCGTACGGTTACGTTGTCGTCCTTAGTAGCCACCTCGCCGGTTCCGGCTGTGAGCACCTTGTACTGCAAGCCTGAAGGCAGCGTAACGACGCCTTCCTTCTTGGCGTTGGCAGCGAGCCAGTCGGTGTTCTCCTTCTTGTAGGCATCCTCCTGACGGCGCTTCTCTGTGGTCATTGTGTTCTCGAAGAACTTCTTTGCGTTAGCAGCCTTCATCACGGTAGTGTCGTTGACAACGGCGTCGATGAAGCCGCGGTTGAAGTTGATGCTGTCGAGAGTCCACTGAGTGTTCTTCACCTCGTTAGCAACGCCCGGATACATGCGTGTCTCGAGCATCTGTGCAATCTGCACGCCGGCGCTGTGAGCCATGAACTGCTTGTCGTTAGAGCGCTTGATGCCCTCGCGCAGACCAGCTACGAACGCGTCCATAGATGTAGAGTCGACGCCGTACTGCTTGCCTACGTACTCCATCAGACCGGTGGTGTAGGTCATGCCGGCAGCGTAGCTCAGCGAGTCGGACATGCTCAGGAGCGCAACCGGAGCCTTGCAGCAGCCTGCAGCACCCTTCTTGCACTCCTTCTTGTTCTTCTTGCTCTTCTTGTCTGCCTTGCAGCACTCTGTCTTCGCTTTCTTGCATTCCTTGTTGTCCTTTGCAGAAGCGTTGGTGAAGGTTGCAGAGAGCAGAGCAACCATCGCCAGTGTCAATATCTTTCTCATTTTTATTTATTGGTTTAAAGGATAAAGTAGACGAGTGAGCAGGCGTTACCGTCTACTCGTCAACTCGTCTACTTGTCTTTTTGTTTACTTCTCAACCCGATTACTTTCCGTTTACGCTTATGAGCTCAATCTTAAAGATCAGCGGAGAGTAAGGCTTGATCTCGCCCTGCTCGCGGTCGCCGTAAGCGAGTTCCTGCGGGATGTATACTTCCCATACAGAGCCTGCCGGCATGTGTACGAGAGCCTCTGTCCAACCCTTGATTACCTGGTTAGCACGCAGAGTGATAGGCTGGTTGTTCTTGTAGCTGCTGTCGAACACCTTGCCGTTGATGAGCTTGCCCTCGTAGTGTACCTTTACGAGTGAGGTGTCCTTCGGCATAGCGCCGTTGCCCTCCTTGATAACCTTGTACTGTACGCCTGAGGGAAGAGTCTTCACGCCTGCCTTCTTAGCGTTGGCAGCCATCCACTCCTCGCCCTGCTTCTTCAGCGCGCCGTACTTCTGCTCCATGTACTTAGACTTGATAGCCATCATCTTCTGCTGAGCTACCTGGCCAGCCTGCTCCATTGTCATGATGCCCTTGCCGTGTACGCCCTGAACGAAGCCTGCCATGAAGTTCTTCAGAGAGATAGTCTTTGTAGAGTCGTCGCCGAAGATCTCGTGGTTGATGCCCTTAACCATGCGGTTAGAGATCTGCTGACCGATTTGTACACCCATGTAGTAAGCGGCCTTCTTCTTGTTGTCGCCAGCGTTAGCACCGTCGTTCAGACCCTTTACGAATTCGTCGATATAGGTGGTGTCGATGTCCATCTGCAACAGATACTGCTTCAGACCCTGGGTCTGAGCCATGCCGATAGCGTAGCTCAGTGTGTCTACGTCGTTCTTAAGATTTGCCTTTGCGGGAGAGTTTCCGCAAGAAGCGAAGATGCCAGAAATGGCAATAGCCAAAGCGGCTACGATTGAAAACTTTTTCATTGTTTGTGTTATTGTTGTTTTTTAGTTGTTTCTTTAGAGAACCTTGATAAGCTCTACGTCGAACACCAATGCTGCGAACGGCGGGATAGCTGCGCCTGCGCCGCGCTCGCCGTATGCCAGCTGGTAAGGGATGAAGAAGCGGTACTTTGCGCCCTCAGACATGAGCTGCACGCCCTCTGTCCAGCCTGCGATAACGCCGTTCAACGGGAATGTAGCCGACTCGCCGCGCTTGTAGCTGCTGTCGAATACGGTGCCGTCGATGAGGCGACCCTCGTAGTGGCACTCTACGGTGTCCTCAGCGGTCGGCTTCTTGCCGTTGCCCTCGTTGAGCACCTGATACATAAGACCTGAAGGCAGCGATACTACGCCCTCCTCAAGAGCCTTGTCTGCGAGCCAAGCCTCGCCCTTGTCCTTGTTCTCCTTATACTTCTCGGCTGCGGCTTCGCGCTGCTTAGCCTCCTGCTGCTGGAAAAATTCTGTAACAATCATCTGAGCCTCCTGGTCAGCCACCTGCGGCTCCTTGCCCTCAAGCATGTCCTTGATAGCCTGAGCGAAGTCGTCGATGTTAAGGTTCTCGGCTCCCATCTGTGAGAGCTGGCGGCCTATGCCAAGGCCCAAAGCGTAACTAAGTTTGTCCATAAGTTGTATTTGTTTTTTTTATAATGTATCAATGCTTAGGGGCTAAAGTCTTGCAAATTTACTACTTATATTTGATTTCAAATACATAATTGTGTAAAAATCACTTTTTTTAATTATTACGATAGCTCTTTTTACATACTTATTAATGTTTTGTTTGCGTACTTATCTATGTTCTGTCTGTGTATATATTCATGATTTATAGGTACAGGCGTATAAAAATGTAAAATATCACCGCAAATCTTTGGCTGTTTGCGCTATTTCCACTATTTTTGCAGTGTTAGCCGCGTTACAGGCTGCGTGAACCTAAACAAAAATAGCGAGTGGATATTCTTCACCCGCCAACTTGTTCGTTAAATATACTACAATGAAAACCGACCACCTCCTGATTATACGATTTTCTGCCCAAGGCGAGGTAGCAATGCTTGTGCCTGTGGTCAGTTCGCTTGCACGCCAATATCCCGACTTGCGCATCACAGTGCTGAGTCGCCCTTTCGCTCGTCCTTTTTTCGAGGGGCTGGCTCCGAATGTGGGCTTCATGGGTGCCGATTTGGAGGGCGAATACAGGGGTGTGACAGGGCTTAACGCCCTCTACCGCCGACTTATTGCGAAGAACTTCACGGCTATTGCCGACATGCACAATATTCTTTCGTCGCGCTATCTGCGCATGCGCTTCAACCTGAGCCGCTTCCGTGTGGAGCATATAGACCGTCATGTGTCCGAACGCCGCAAGCTGACGGCGCAGAAGGACAAGCAGCTGCGCCAGTTGCCTACGGCTTTCGAGAATTATACCGACGTACTCTCGCGCTTGGGCTATCCTGTGAAGGTCGATTTTCATTCCATATTCCCGCCCACGGGCGGCAACCTGCGCCTTGTGCCCGAGCAGATAGGCGAGAAGAAGATATTCCAGCAGTGGATAGGCGTGGCGCCGTTTGCCATTTACAAGGAGAAGGTCTATCCGCCGGAGAAGATGGAGCAGGTTGTGGCAGAGCTGATACGTCGCCATCCGTCGTGTCGTGTGCTGCTTTTCGGGCGCACCGAGGCGGAGCAGAAGGTGCTCGACACATGGTGCGCACGATATAAGGAGTGTGTGAACGCGTCTGTGCTTCTCGGTACGCTGCAGCAGGAGCTGATAGTGATGAGCCATCTCGACGTGATGCTCTGCATGGACAGCGTCAACATGCACCTGGCTGCGCTCACCGGCATACGCATTGTGAGCGTATGGGGCGCTACGCATCCGTTCGCCGGCTTCCTTGGCTGGAACCATCGCATGGGCGACGTGGTGCAGGTTGACATGCCGTGCCGTCCGTGCAGCGTGTTCGGCAATGTTCCGTGTATGCGTGGCGACCATGCCTGCATGAACGCCATCGACCCGATAACCATTGCCGACAGTGTGGAGCGCGTGCTGAACGAACTGCCGAAGCGTGTGGTCAGCCCCTCACCATCTCAACCCCTCACCACCTTATAGCTCACGTGTAGTATTATCGTGCAGGTTTTCGGCTTCGCTTCGAGTCGAAGCTGGTCGTAGATGAGGTTCGCCTTTATGAAGTCGTGCATCTTCTGCGCCACCTCCATGCTCGATACGTGTATGTCTACCTCCTCGCCGAGGCGGTGCTGCGATGTGTTGTCGCTGCCCGTAAGTCGGCAGAGCTCTTCCGAATGGTATCCGTTCACGACGCGTATCACGCCGAAGCGGCGCCTGAGCGGTTCGAGCACGTTCTCGCACAGCGCACGCAGACGCTCGGTCTCCTCAGTCGTAGGCACGTTGGCGATGCGGTGGCGTATCACGGCGCCCGAAAGCGCGAGGTTGCGCAGCGTGAAGTGCTCCGACATGCGCAGGTCGTAAAGTGTTGCATACTCGTTAGTTGTGTTAAAAGCGGTTGCCGCATTTGCGGCAACCTTCTTTGTGTTTTCCATGTGTTTTAGATAATTAAAGTTAGTAAAAATCAAGTAACTGTATATATTGTTTTTGTGTCTTAATCTGCTGCAAAAGTATGGGTTGTTCTGGAAATAACAATTCAAGTGGCTACTTTTACTGTTAAATATTGTTTTTAAACACGTGTTAGGCCGATTTTTAGTAACTTTGCACCTTATTAATATATAAGGTTGAGATGTTGAGGTGTTGAGATGGTGACAAATGATGTCCGGATGGTGACAAATGATGTTCAGATGTTGCCCGTTCCGCCCCTCTTTCTCCCTCAGAAAACAACGAATATGATCAATACAAACATACACGATTATGAGATAATGGCGCCGGTAGGTTCGCGTGAGAGCCTTCAGGCAGCCATTCAGGCAGGCGCCGACAGTATCTACTTCGGTGTGGAGCAGCTGAACATGCGCTCACATTCTGCCAACCATTTCACTATTGAGGACTTGCACGAGATAGCAGCCATCTGCACAGAGCACAGCATGAAGAGCTATCTCACCGTAAACACCATCATCTACGACGAGGATGTGGAGCTGATGCACCAGATCATCGACGCGGCGAAGGAGGCTGGCATCTCTGCGGTGATAGCTTCCGACGTGGCTGTTATGAGCTACTGCCGTCAGGTGGGCGTAGAGGTTCACCTCTCTACGCAGCTCAACATCAGCAACGCCGAGGCTCTGAAGTTCTACGCTCAGTTTGCCGACGTCGTTGTCTTGGCGCGCGAGCTGAACATGGACCAGGTGGCTTACATCTTCGAGCAGATAGAGAAGCAGCACATCTGCGGACCGAAGGGCGAGTTGGTGCGCATCGAGATGTTCTGCCACGGCGCGTTGTGCATGGCTGTGAGCGGCAAGTGCTACATGAGTCTTGCCAACACCGGACGCTCTGCCAACCGCGGCGAGTGCATGCAGATATGCCGCCGTTCGTACACAGTCACCGACAACGAGACTGGCAACCAGCTCGAGATTGACAACAAGTATATCATGTCGCCGAAGGACCTCAAGACCATCCGCTTCATCGACCGCATGATGCGTTCGGGCGTGCGCGTCTTCAAGATAGAGGGTCGCGCTCGCGGCGCAGAGTACGTCTACAATGTGGTGCGCTGCTACAAGCAGGCTATTGCGGCTGTGCTCGACGGCACGTTCACCGACGAGAAGAAGGACGCGTGGGACGCAACGCTCGCTACGGTCTTCAACCGCGGCTTTTGGGACGGCTACTATCAGGGTCAGACTTTGGGCGAATGGAACAGTAACTACGGATCGAACGCTACGGAGAAGAAAGTGTACGTGGGTCGCGGCGTGAAGTATTTCTCTAACATCGGCGTGGCTGAGTTCACGTGCGAGGCGATGGAGTTCTCGGTAGGCGACAAGCTGCTCATCACCGGTCCGACAACGGGCGTGATGTACGTAGACGTTGACGAGATACGCTACGACCTGAAGCCGGTGGAGACGGCGCACAAGGGTCAGCACGTGTCGTTCCGCGTGCCGGCGAAGATCAGACCAAGCGACAAACTGTTCAAGATCGTTCCTGCGCAGGCGCAGTAACAATCTTGAAGTTGAGATGTTGAGAAATGATGTTGAGGTGGTGAGGTGTTGAGATGTTGACATATGAAGTTGAGATGTTGAATGTTGATGTGTTGACATTTGTACATATCTCACCATAACACCATAACACCACCTCACCATAACAACCCCTAACACCACCTCACCACAAATGTCACCATAACAACATCTCAACATAACAACACCTAGCACCAAACACCATAAAAACAACAATCATGACAATAAACGAAGCACAGGACGAAGTCATTGAACAGTTTCAGGACTTCACCGACTGGATGGACAAATACCAGTTACTCATAGACCTCGGCGGCGACCTTGAGCCACTCGACGAGAAGTATAAAACCGAGCAGAACCTCATCGACGGCTGCCAGAGCCGTGTGTGGGTGCAGTGCGATATGACCGACGACGGTCGTCTCGTCTTCACCGCCGACAGCGACGCTCTCATCGTGAAGGGCATCATAGCGCTGCTCATTCAGGTAATCAGCGGACATACGCCGCGCGAGATTCTCGACGCCGACCTCTACTTCATCGAGCGCATCGGTCTGAAGGACCACCTCTCGCCGACACGCTCCAACGGACTGCTCGCTATGGTGAAGCAGATACGCATGTACGCATTGGCATACGAGGCCAAAGGACAATGTTGAGTTTTGAGTTTTGAGTTTTGAATTATTGCAGCGCAATGCGCTGCAATGAGGAATTGTTCAATTTTGAATTAAAAATCACTCATTTCTGAATTAAGATTTATGAAACAAATATTATTTTCAGTGCTTTCACTGGTTGCAATAGTGTCGATAGCATGTTCGTGCGCATCGTGCAAGAACGCATCGAAGACAGCCGCCGAGCCCGACACCGTGGCGCTCGTAGGTCCTACGTTCCGCGCCGACTCGGCATACATGTTCGCCGCAAAGCAGTGCGAGTTTGGTCCGCGCGTCATGAACTCTGCGGCTCACGACCGCTGCGGCGAGTGGATAATGCAGAAGTTCCGCGAGTTCGGCATGAGCGTTGAGGCTCAGGACGCCGAGCTGAAGGGATGGGACGGCACGATGCTGCGCTCGCGCAACATCATAGCGCGCTTCCGCCCCGAACAGACCACACGCATACTGCTCTGCGCCCATTGGGACAGTCGTCCGTGGGCTGACAACGACCCCGATTCTACCAACTGGCGCCGTCCGGTGATGGCTGCCAACGACGGAGCGAGTGGCGTGGCTGTGATGCTCGAGTTGGCTCGCGCTCTGCAGAGCGACACGACGCTGCAGATAGGTGTCGACTTCGTGTGCTTCGACGCCGAAGACTGGGGCACTCCGCAGTGGGCAGACCAGGCTGACGACGCCGACACATGGGCGCTCGGTGCGCAGTATTGGGCTGAGCACCTGCCCGAAGGCTACGAGGCACGCTACGGCATACTGCTCGACATGGTGGGCGGACAAGGCTCCAAGTTCTACCAGGAGGGCGTGTCGAAGCAGTACGCTTCAGAGATTGTGAACAAGGTGTGGCGCACAGCGGCACAGATAGGCTACGGCTCGTTCTTCCCGATGAAGGACGGCGCGATGGTCACCGACGATCATGTGCCGGTGAACGAGAAGGCTGGCATCGCCTGCATCGACATCATACCCTGCTTCCCCGACTGTCCGCAAAGCTCGTTCGGTCCGACATGGCACACCGTCAACGACACGATGGACAATATCGACCCCAACGTGATGAAGGCTGTCGGTCAGACGCTTATACAGGTGCTCTATTCAGAGGAGTAACACCTCACTCACATATCTCAACACCTCAACACCTCAACATTACAACATCAATAAAATAATAACAAACAACAATAACAATGTCATTAAAATGTGGTATCGTAGGACTCCCTAACGTGGGCAAGTCCACTCTTTTCAACTGCCTCTCTAACGCTAAGGCGCAGGCAGCCAACTTCCCTTTCTGTACAATCGAGCCTAACGTGGGCGTCATCACCGTTCCCGACGAACGCCTCACGAAGCTTGCCGAGATAGTTCACCCGGGTCGCATCGTGCCCGCAACTTGCGAGATAGTAGACATCGCCGGACTCGTGAAGGGTGCGTCTAAGGGCGAGGGCTTGGGCAACAAGTTCCTCGGCAACATCCGCGAGACCGACGCCATCATTCACGTGCTGCGCTGCTTCGACGACGACAACATCGTGCGCGAGGGTGGTGCGGTTGTGAACCCGGTTGAGGACAAGGAGGTTATCGACACCGAGCTGCAGCTGAAGGACCTCGAGACCGTAGAGTCGCAGCTGCAGAAGCAGTCGAAGATAGCATCCATCGGCAACAACAAGGACGCCAAGGTAGCCGTGTCTGTGCTCGAGGCTTACAAGGAGGTGCTGGAGAAAGGACAGAATGCACGCTGCGTAGAGTTCGAGTCGAAGGAGGAGCAGCGCTACGCTCACGACCTCTTCCTGCTCACCGCCAAGCCAGTGCTCTACGTGTGCAACGTAGACGAGGCGTCGGCAAAGAGCGGCAACAAGTATTCGGAGCAGATTGCGGAGATAGCAAAGAACGAGGGTGCGGAGATGCTCGTCATCGCTGCGAAGACCGAGGAGGACATCGCGTCGCTCGAGACTTACGAGGACAAGCAGATGTTCCTTGAGGAGCTGGGTCTTGAGGAGAGCGGCGTGAACCGTCTCATCAAGAAGGCTTACAACCTGCTCAACCTGCAGACATTCATCACCGCCGGCGAGATGGAGGTGAAGGCGTGGACATACCACAAGGGCTGGAAGGCTCCGCAGTGTGCCGGCGTCATCCACACCGACTTCGAGAAGGGCTTCATCCGCGCCGAGGTAATCAAGTACGACGACTACATGCAGTACGGTTCTGAGGCTGCTGTGCGCGAGGCTGGCAAGCTCTCTATCGAGGGCAAGGATTATGTAGTGCAGGACGGCGACATCATGCACTTCCGTTTCAATGTCTAAAAAAATGGCACATTTTTTATACATCCTTTGGGATCCGAGCGCTACAGCCTTCAAGCTCGGTCCTCTTGAGTTCCACTGGTACTCGCTCTGCTGGCTCGTGGGTCTTGCGCTGGCTTACCTCTGCGTGCAGCGTCTGTACAAGGAGCAGAAGGTGAAGCCCGAGCTGTTCGACCCGCTCTTCATCTACTGCTTCATCGGCATACTCGCCGGAGCACGTCTTGGACATTGCCTCTTCTACCAGCCCGACTTCTTCCTCTCGTCGTGGAAACACTTCGTGGAGATATTCCTGCCCATCGACTTCCTGCCTGACGGCGGATGGCGCTTCACGGGCTACCGCGGACTCGCCTCGCACGGCGGTACGCTGGGCTTGATGCTCGCTCTGTTCGTCTACGTGCGCCGCACGAAGATGAACATCTGGCAGGTGCTCGACAACATAGCCATCGCTACGCCGCTCACGGCGTGCTTCATACGCCTGGGCAATCTCATGAACTCGGAGATTATAGGCAAGATAACCGACGTGCCCTGGGCGTTCATCTTCCAGCAGGTAGACCCCATGCCGCGCCACCCGGGACAGCTCTACGAGGCCATCACCTACGCTCTGCTGTTCTTCATCGGCTGGTACTTCTACCGCCGTATGCCGCAGCGTGTGGGCACAGGCTTCTTCTTCGGACTCTGTCTGACGTACATCTTCACCGCACGCTTCTTCATCGAGTACACCAAGGAGGTACAGGAGGCGTTCGAGGCTTCGCTGCCGCTCGACATGGGACAGCTGCTGAGCATACCGTTCGTGGCTATCGGCGTGGCGTGCATGATTGGCGGCAAGTGGATGGACCGCTTCCGCGATTTCTGTTCGGCGCCGAAGAAGTAATCGTCGGCGCTGAACAGGCTCTACACCCCGCTTTTTCACTGGTATATAACCCTTTAACAAAAAACAATATGAAAAAACTACGCTACTTCGCGCTCTCTCTGCTTGCAGCACTCTCGCTCGCGGCTTCAGCGCAGACAACAAATCCAAACCCCGTGACGCTTACTCTCGACATTCACGAGTGCTATGTTCACGAGACAATGACGACAACCGACACGACCGCATATTATTATGTGTCTTATCTTGAGAAGGAAATCTTTGAAGAGAATGGCTATAACGACGACGAGACTCTCGCCAGCGAAGACAAAAAGTGGTTCGAGGAGATGGCTCAAGGCTGGGGCACCGATGTTCAGGAGATTGTGCATTCGTTCTGCTTCAAGGGCGATGCCGCAGAATATCAGGCTGAGTTGCTGCCCGACCATGAGTATGTAATCTGGTATCACGGCGTCGACGAAAACGGCAACAACACTACAGAGATCAAACGTCTGCCGTTCCGCACGAAACCTGCGCAGCACATTAGCAACCGCATTAAGCTGGAGGCAGAGAAGACGGCGAATGGTGTGAAGGTGACTTGCACTCCCGACGATCCTAACCTCTACTACACCCTCGGTCATATCGTAAAGTCAAAAATGGTTGACGAGTTCACTGGCGAGGACATGAACATGCTCGACTATATGCAGACCGGCATCAGCGTACAGCTGTACGACTACCTTGCTAACGACGAGTTGAACGAGTGGTTCGTGGCTAACGCTAACCAGGGCAGTGCCGCTGTAGAATATCAGAACCTGGAGAAAGGCGAGGAGTATTACGTCGTGGCTGCTTATCTCGATAGTGAGGCTGCCATCTGCTCAGAGATTGCTACCGTCGAAATCGACGCTGAGGGCAATCTTACCGGCATCAACAGCGTTAAGAACAACACAACGCTCGTTGCCGACGGCGTATACACGCTCGACGGCACACGCGTAGGCACAACGCTCGGCGACGTTCAGCGTGGCGTCTATATCGTGAAGTTCAACGGACGCACACACAAGGTTATCAAGCGATAACATTCTTTTTCAATGGAATAAACTCTAAGGGGGTGCACTTGTCTCAAGTGCACCTTTTATTTTGTTAGTGCTATCTTCAGGGGGGTGCACCCCCTTGGAGACTATTACCGCGACGATGTAATGTTGTTACCGCAATGGTGTAATAGCATTACCACGCTGCTGTAATGGCGTTACCACATTGCTGTAACACCATCACACTCTGCGCTATCCGCGTTTGCGGCGTACAAATGCCTCGCACTCCGCCAGTATCTTCACCCTTGCCACCTTCATCACCGCATAATAAAGCGCTACGGCGAGCACGAAACGCGTGCCGAGCAGCAGCCAGAGGTTGCTGATAGAGAGCGTAGCGTAATGGACGGCGCTCATCACGGTGGCGGCGGCAAGAGCGAACGGCATCACGTCGCGCAGGAACATGCGCAGGCCGTAGCCCGTGAGACGGCGCACGAAGAAGAGCCACACGCCGAGCCACACGACGTTGAGCGCCGTGTAAGCCTCCACCATGCGCGTGATGCCCTGACGCCAAAGCATCATCATAACGCCTATCTGCACCACGCCCAGCGAGAACGTGCACCAGAAGAACGTGCCCGAACGGCCCTTCGAGATAATCATGTTGGAGAACAGCGTGGCGATGGGCATCGTGGCGCCCGCCACGCACAGTATCTGTATCAGCGCAGCCGAGGCGAGCCATTTCTCGCCGATGGCAAGCACGATGAACTCCTTAGCCACCAGTCCGAAGCCCAGCAGCAGCGGGAAGGCGATGAACGCCGTGAAGCGCATCATCTTGCGGAACACGTCGGTCTGGCGCCCAGGCTCGTTGCCCAGACTCACGAGCACCGGCTGCGCCACCTGCGCCACCATGCTCTGCACCAGCGAGTAGCACTTTGTGTTCCACTGATACGCCTGGTTGTAGTTGCCCGTGTCGCGCGGCGAGAAGTAGTGGCCAAGCAGGATGTTGAGCACGTTGTTGTTCACGTGCGTCATTATCGTCGTGGCGAGTATCTTGCACGAGAAGCGGAACATGCGGCGCACCGGCTCGAACGAGATGCCACGCAGCGTGGGACGCCACGGCGAGTAGTGCCACTGGAAGAAGGTGTTGATAGACACGTACACCAGTCCCTGCGTGGCGAGCGACCAGTAGGCTGCGCCCGCAAACGCCATGCCCACACCCACGAGGCTCGACGAGATGACGGCGATGGCGCCGGCGGCTGCCTGCTGCTTCGCCTTCAGATGCTTGAAGAGGTAAGCCGACTGCGCCGTACCCAACGAGGCGATTATGATGCTCAGGAAGGCGTAGCGGCAGAGCGGCACTACGCGCTCCGTGTGATAGTAGTCGCCGATGAGCGGTGCGGCGAGGAAGAGTGCGGCGTAGAGCGTGGTAGCCACGATGATGTTGAACCAGAACACCGAGTTGTAGTCCTCCGGTCGCGGATCCTTAAGGTTGGTGAGCGCCGTGCGGAAGCCGCTGTCCTGCAGCGCCGTCGCCACGAGCGAGAAGATGCTTATCATCGCCATCATGCCGTAGTCGGACGGCGAGAGCAGTCGTCCGAGCACGATGCCGAACGCGAGGCCCACCACCTGCTGCACGCCACTATTCAGGCCGCCCCAGAGCAGGCCCTTCGCTGTCTTTTCCTTCAGTGTTTCCATATCGTTTTCTCTTTTCTCCTGCAAAGTTACACTTATACCGCCACATTCTCCGAGTTTTCGCGCATAATCTTCGTTGGCGCCGCAAGATTCTCCTCTTAGGGAGTGCACTTTTAGGGGCGCACTCTTAGGGGGTGCACTTGTCTCCGCTCGGCTTTGCCGCTTGCCAGAGCAAGAAGTGCACCAACCAAGCAAGAAACGGATTAACCGGATTTCTGCTGCTTAGGATATTTAACAACGGATTAATCGGATTAAACGGATTCCTGCAGTTTGAGATATTTAACAACGGATTGAACGGATTAAACGGATTCCTGCTGCTTGAGATATTTAACAACGGATTAATCGGATTAAACGGATTTAGGTTGCGTTGTTAATATTTTCAGCAAGTGAATCCGTTTAATCCGTTGTTAATATTACGCACCCATCTAATCCGTTCAATCCGTTGTTGATATTACGCATCCAACGAATCCGTTTAATCCGTTTAATCCGTTGTTAATATTACGCACCCATCTAATCTGTTCAATCCGTTGTTGATATTACGCATCCAACGAATCCGTTTAATCCGTTCAATCCGTTGTTAAATTTCACAAGCAGACAATCCGTTCTTGCTCGGTTGGTGCAGCAGAGACTGCTGCACCCCCTGAAAATAGTCTCCGTTCAATCCGTTGTAAAATTCACAAGCAGACAATCCGTTCTTGCTCGGTTGGTGCACTTGAGACAAGTGCACCCCCTGAAAATAGTATCCGTTCAATCCGTTGTTAAAAATCTCGTTGGCTGCGTAGAATCAACAACGGATTGAAAGCGGATTAATCGGATTTAGGCTGCGAAGATTTAACAGCTGATTAAACGGATTGCTAACCATAGGAGGAGGGCGTGTCATCCGTGGATGAAGATGCTGAAAACCTACCGAAGAAAGTCAATCGGCTTGATTTATGTCAAATTATTCTTAATTTGAATAAAAAACTTTCAAATTTCTTGTGTGGTCGTACACAAATTATTATCTTTGCAACGTGTTCGAGAGAATGCAATGTTTTTTCATTAGGTTAGTAGTTTGATAGATTTTAAGGTAAAGATTATGTTATTATTTTTTTTGGACCAATTGCAGTTTTTGCATGATTCAAAACTATTAATGTAACATTATTCTTTGAGAGGCCGGTGCGAGTGATTCGTGTCGTCCTTTTTTTTTGTCATTCTGCGAACCCTCTTAGATAGCAGCAATCTGCGGAAGGCTCTTCTCAGCAAGAAGGTTCTGTGTGAGTGGATTCCGTGGGAATATTGATATTCTCCCACAGATTTCACTGATCTGCACAGATGGTTAGGGTGCGTAGGTCCTCCCACGGAATCCACAGATTTCGCAGAAGTTAGGCTGCGTGGCGCAGCTGTGATAATAAAAATTCCTGAAGGACTCACTTTATTAAATATGTTTTTGTAAATTTGCAAAAACACCCACAACAAATCTCAACACCTCACCATCTCACCATCTCAACATCATATCTCACCACCTCACCATCACACCATCACAACATGAAACATCTCCTCTCCCTGCTGCTCTCCTTGGCAGCCATCACCACCGCATACGCATCCGACTGGCTCTCTCGCATCGACGACGACCGCCGCGTGTGCCGTCTCTCCATCCCCGGAACCCACGACGCCTGCACAGGCTACGGCTTCGTTGCGCAGGACACCCTGGCGGGCAACTACATCGCCTGCACACAGCAGTTGGACATCAGCGCGCAGTGGGCGGTTGGCGTGCGCGCCTTCGACCTGCGCCCCGATGTGCTCACCACGCAGCCCGCGAAAGACCCTAACGCGAAGTATCGCAAGCACCATAAGGACGACAACCAGCCGAAGCGCACGCTGCAGATATACCACGGCGAGTTTGCCACACGGCAGACCTTCAACGGCGTGTTCGACGTGCTGCGCGACTCGCTTGCGGCGCATCCTACCGAGTTCGCCATCATCATCATGCAGCACGAACGCTCGTCGCACCGCGACGGCTCGCACTGGGAGGCGATGATCGACTATGCGCTGGCTGAAAACAGCGACCTGCTCGTCGACTTCAGACCTGACCTCACCGTAGGGCAGTTGCGCGGTCGCATACTCGTGCTCAGTCGCGACACCTACCGGCCCACACCGCGCGGCGGATATATCGACGGATGGCGCTTCGACGCCGCTGTCGACTGGCAGCAGCCTGCCACCATGCGCGGATATGCTATGAAGGGCGTGCTCTGCGTGCAGGACTTCTACAACATGACGTGGGAGGGCGGCACAACGGCGAAGCTCGCAGCCATAGAGCGCCTGCTGCGCGTGGCGAACAGTGCGGAGGTGGCAGCGAAGTACCCCGATATGTGGTTCATCAACCACACCTCGGGCTTCAAATACACCTCAACGGAGTACACCGCCGAACCGGTTTCTACCAGTGAGGGCTACCGTGCCAACGCCGCCGATACCAATGCTTTCCTCGCCAACCTTATCAAAGGTCGCATGACAACGGGCCTCGTAATGATGGACTTCGCCGGCGTAGACCGCTCCGGAGAGCACGACGTAATGGGTCGGAAGCTCGTCAACGCCGTCATCAACAGCAACTTCTAAGTTGTCAAGCTACCTTTAGGGGGTGCACTTGTCTCCCACAGATTCCACGGATTTTCACAGATTCGATGGATGCGTTAATTTAACAACGGATTAAAGCAGATTTTCACGGATGCTAACTTCAGGGGGTGCACCCTCTCTTCTGTGAGATCCGTGGATTCCGTAGGAGGTCTACGCAGCCTAACAATCTGTGTAGCATCTGTGAAATCTGTGGGAGAATATTCTCAGCAAGTCTTTCTGTGAGATCTGTGGATTCCGTGGGAGGTCTACGCACCCTAACATCTGTGCTGATCTGTGAAATCTGTGGGAGAACATCGATATTCCCACAGAATCCACGGAATTCACAGAACCTTCTTGCAGAGAAGAGCCTCCCACAGATTGCACAGATTTTCACAGATGCTACTAACAACGCACCCTAACTTCTGTGAGATCTGTGGATTCCGTGGGAGGACCTACGCAGCCTAACAATCTGTGCAGATCTGTGAAATCTGTGGGAGAACATTCTAACGCGTTGAAATAATCTTCAGCACATCGTTAGGATACATATAGTTTCTTTTGCGGAGTTTTGAGAAGCAGAAACAATTGTTCTGCTCGAGCACATGCACCACGAACTCGGTGCAGTAGAGCGCCTTCGCCGAGGAGTGGTCGAAGTTGAAGTCGAACGGCACCTGCTGCTCCACCAGCGCCTCCACCGTGCGCCTCACGGCAGCCGTATCCACCGCGCAGGGCGCCTTGCGGGCGTAGATGCAGTAAGACCCGTTCTTGCGCAGATACTCCTCCGGCGTTTCCATCACCACCTTCTTAGCCACCGTAGACGCATGCGCCAGACGCACACCGTCGGCATAGCGTATGACGATGCCGCAATGAGACGGGGTAGAGTCGCACACCTCGAACGATGTGCAGCCCGAGAGCGCACGCACAGCCACCGACTCCCATGCGTCGCCCACGCTGAAGAACACGTCGCCCGTGGCGAATGCCGACGTGTCGGGCACGAGATACGGAGGTCGTTTCAGCCAGCAGAAGCCGACCCATGCGGCGGCTGCAAAAACGAAAAAGGCGCACCCCCACACTACTAAATGGAGAATGCGCCTTGTGATCCTATTCATTCGTTAAACTAGTTTTTAGTGAATATATCTATGCGGCATACGCCTATGCCGAGCAGTGATATGAGCATATAGAGCCAACTGCCCCAAGAGAGAGAGATGCCAGAGGGCAGAGCAATGGCGAAAAGCAGACAGAGCACGACGCCAGCTATGAAGCATAGCGTGCAGAAGTGCTCGCTCAGCTTGCCCGTCAGCTTCAGGTTAACCGAATTGTTGAGCACGACTAACATTGGAGCCAGGAATATCAGAACGGAGAGGAATCGTGAGAAACCGAGTCCGCTGCCTTCGAACAGCACCTTCAGTCCGTTGATCTTCGCCTTGCCTGCCACGTCGATGGCTGGACAGAAGCCGAACGCTACGAACATGAGTATAGCGAGTGCTATGACAATAGATGTCTTGTTCTGTCTTACGGTTTTAATCAATTCGTCCATATTATTTAGTTTTATGGGGTTTATCGGTTTATGTTAATAGTTTTTGTGATGGTAGTGGCGGAGCGTTTCTCCGCCATTCAATCAGCTTATCTTACCATTTCGAGCTTGTAGCTCTTAGCCAGCTTGCTGCCTTCAACGTCCGCCTTGCCGAAGCCGAGCTTGTCGAACTTCACCGGTGTGCCTGCCTTCACGAGCAGTTTGCCGTCGGCGTCCTGCACCTCTACGCTGCCCACTCTTGCCTTGTACACCTGCTTGCCTTCGGCGTCGTAGCCGGTGATGTATACGTTCTCGGTAGAGTAGTAGTACTTCTGGTCGGTGGTGATGTCGGAAGCCGCCTTCGCCTCGCCGTTCACCTTGAACTTAGGTGTGAGAGCCGAACTGCTTGAGAACTCCTCGAACTCGAGAGATACGGGCGACGTAACCTCAAACTGCGACTCGGCGAACTCGATTGGCTTGCCGTTGAGGTCCTTTGCTGTAGCTTCCAGCTTCTCCTTCCACTTCTTGTTGAGCTTCTCCGACTTTTCGAGGAAGCGTTTCTTGTCGGCTTCTGTCTTGATGTTCTCAGCCTCCTTCTTCAGTTCGGCTTTCTCTTCAGTAAACTGTGCGTACTTGTCGGGGAGCTGTCCGAGCATACCTGCGGATGAACCGCCACCTGAGCAAGAGAACAACAGTGGCATAAGGATGGCAGCCAGTGCCATGAGCTTGATTATCTTCATAAGTTTTGTGTTAGTTAAAGTTATTAATGTTAGTAACGATTTCTTGTCTTTAGGTTTCTATTGCAAAGTTAGCGTACGACCCAAAAACTCTTGTTACCAAACTCTCAATTTATCGTTCACAAAGGATAAACAGAGTTGTCAAAACGTAAAAAATATATTAACAACTTTTCTAACACGTTGAGGTTCAAACGTTTACTTCCTTGCGATATTTTGTGGGCGAAGTGCCTTTTATCTTGCTGAAAACGCGAATAAACGACTGCGAACTGTTGAATCCCGACTTCTCGGCTATCTGCACGATGTTCTCCTCCGAGTTCGTGAGCAGGTTGCAGGCGTATTCTATGCGGTATCGGTTCACGTAATCGTAGAACGTACACTCCGCCTCCTTGTTGAAGAAGGCGCTGACGTACGTGCGGTTGGTGCCTATCTCGGTAGCGATGTCAGACACCTTGAGGTTGGGGTTGAGGAAGATGCGGTCGTTGTCGAACAGCGTGCTGATGCGCTTGCCTATCTCCGACATCTCCGTGTCGCTGGCTTCTGCAGGCGAAGGCGTCTCCTCGCTGCTGCCTTCGGCAAGGTCGGAGAGCTCGTCGAGCACCGACTCGTGCTTGTAGATGTAGTAGCTGATGAACATCCACACCACCAGCGAGCTTATCATATACAGAGCCTCGAGTGCATAGTTGACGTTTATGCAATCGACAATCCATATAAGAAGAATGAAGGTGAACGAGAAGAAGATGGCGCGGAGCCAGCCCAGGTTGATGTTCTCGGTGTAGGAGAAGCGCTGCTTCAGTTGGGCGTTGTACTTGGGGATGGCAAATGTTGCCCATATAACGTAGCTTGCGCCGTATACGGCTGCCTCAAGCACCATGACATAATAGAATACAACGTCTCTTGTGAACGACAGAAGCACAAAAGGCACGATGAACAACAGTTCATGAAATACGATTGTGCGGCGTGTGAGGCTCGTAGGGCTGCACAGCTCTATGAGCGCGAAGACATAAAGCGGCACGGCTACCATGTCGGCAGCCGTCACTACCATCCAGTCTATCTCATCGAGTTCGGTAATCGGCTTAATGAAGAAAAGGTCTTTCAGACACTGCAGGCCGATGACGAACATAAGCACCGTGACGAGGCGCGAGAGCATCTCCTTGTCCTTGCGGTAGAAGAGCCACGACATCATGAAGTAGAACATGACGCACAGTCCGTAGATGAAATATATGGCGTATAGCATAGGTTTTAGGTTTTTAAAAAAGTGGTGTTACCCCTTGCGTCCGAAGTCGGCAGGCACCTCGCCCCATCGCTTCGTCTCCCACTTCACCACGGGGTTCACTATCTGGTGGGTGCGCAGCCATGTTTCGGCGCGTGCTATTATCTGGTAGAGCTGTTCGGTTTGCGGTGTGCGCTCGAGCTTGGTCTTGCACTGGCGCTTCTGCACCCACAGAATGGCGTTGTGCGAGTCGGAATATATCGTCTTGCCCGTTACGCCCTGCTTGTCGAGCAGCGCCAAGGCGTGTACGATGGCGAGAAACTCGCCTATGTTGTTAGTGCCGTGTACGGGTCCGAAGTGGAACACCTGCGCTCCGGTGGCGAGGTCGATAGCCTGATACTCCATCGGGCCGGGATTGCCCGAGCAGGCTGCGTCTACAGCCCAAGCGTTCGCCGTCACCTCCATAGGGAGTGGCAGCACGGTGTCGTGACGGTAATCGGGAGGGTTTTGCATTGTCATACCATAAACATGATTATTACTTGCGCTATGATCACTCTGATGAACATGCCGAGCGGATATACTGAGGTGTACGCCACGGCGGCGCGTTCGCCAGGGATGGTGTCGTTGGCGTAGCTGAGCGCCATCGGGTTAGCCATTGCGCCGCAGAGCAGACCGCAGATGGTGCCGAAGTCGAACTTGCGCGTCTTCAGCGCTATGGCGCCCACGATGAGCAGCGGCAACATGGTGAGCACCAAGCCGATGCCTACCCACATGAGACCCTCTGGACGTATGATGGTGCCGAGGAAGTCTTTGCCGGCTACGAGTCCGAGACAGGCGAGATAGAGCGAGAGGCCCATCTTGCGCAGCATCAGCGACGCCGAGCGTGTGGTGTAGGTGATGAGGTGTATGCGTGCGCCGAGCGAACCGATGATGATGCCCATGATGATAGGGCCGCCGGCGATGCCGAGCTTCACGGGTGCGCTCATGCCCGGTATGGTGATAGGAATCATGCCGAGCGCCAGACCCAAGAGTAGTCCGAAGAAGATGGCGCCGAGGTTTGGCTCGTTGAGGCCCGTCACGGCGTTGCCGAGGAACGCCTCTGCGTGGTCGATGTCTTCGGGTGTGCCCACGACGGTGACGCGGTCGCCGTACTGCAGGTGGAGCGTATCAGTTGCGAGCAGCTTAATGTCGCCGCGCATCACTCTCGACACGTTCACGCCGTATGTCTCGCGCATGTGCAGCGAGCCGAGCGTTCTGCCGTTCAGACGGCTGCGCGTCATCACTATTACGCGGCTCTCCACCGACGAGTCGATAGCGTTCCAGTCTATCTTGTCGCGGTTCCAGTCTTTCTTCACATGCTCGCCGAAGAGGATGTTCATGGCAGCCACCTCGTCGCGGTTGGTCACCACGAGCACGTTGTCGCCGTGCTGCATCACGGTCTGTGCCATCGGAACGATAACCTTTCCGTTGCGCCAGATGCGCGAGATGATGAAGTGGCGGTGGGTCGACTGCGATATCTGCGCTATCGTCTTGTCAGAGATGGCGGGGTTGACGCAGATGAACTGTCCGACGTATGTGCTGTCGTCGTCAGAGCTATGGCAGCGTTCAAGGTCTTCCTTGCGCACGAGGAACTTGCGCAGCAGTATCATGGCGAAGATGACGCCCACTACGCCCAGCGGATAGGTCACGGCACAGCCCAATGCGGCGCCGCTGCTCGATATATGCTGTGTGGCAAGCGCCTGCTGAGCCGCACCGAGCGCCGGCGTATTGGTCGTAGCACCACAGAGGATGCCCACCATGTCGGGGATGCTGATAGGCAGTACGAGGCACAGCGAGAGCGCCATCACGGTGCCGAGCACTATGACACCCAAGCCCCAGCCGTTGAGCGATGCGCCGTCGTGGCGCATCATGCCTATGAAGTTAGGACCTACGTGCAGACCCAGGGCGTAGACAAAGAGGGAGAGGCCGAAGGTTTCGGCGAAGCTGATCATCTGCTCGTCGGCAGTGAAGTGGAGGCTGCCCGCCACGATGCCCATGAAGAACACGAACGCCACACCGAGCGAGATGCCGCGGATGCGCAACTTGCCCAGTGCCATGCCAACGCTGATGATCAGCGCCAGCACTACCAGCGTCTGTACTGCTGAGTGTATGGTGAAAAGACTGTCAATCCATTCCATTGTATATCTGTGTAATTTTTTTTAGAGTTTTTAGCTACCTTCAGGGGTGCCTTTAGGGGGCGTCTTTAGGGGGTGCACTTGTCTCCGCTCGGCTTTGCCGCTTGCCAGAGCAAGAAGTGCACCAACGTAGCTCTGTTGGTGTACTTCTTGCTCTGTTGATACCTCTCAGGGGGGCACTTGTCTCAAGTGCACCCCCTGGAAGCCCCCTAATGATTCTTTCTGCAAAGTTACTGCAAACTGCTGACTCTACAAAACAAATGCAACAAAAAAGGCGCTGCCCGCTGAGGGCAACGCCTTAATATTCATTTATATAAGCTGTTCTGTTGCTTTATAACTGCTTCACCGATTACTTAACGAGCACCTTGCGTGTTGTGCCGTCAGACATCTTAACGATGTTGATGCCCTTCACCGGAGCTGCAATCTGAACACCGTTCACGTTGTAGCGAGCCACAACTGTAGCCTCAGAGCTGTTGTTTACGTTCTCGATGCCGGTTGTGCCGAAGTCAGCCACCTTGGCCTTGCGAGCGTTAACGATAGCGCCAGTCTTCTTGTCGAGTACCATAGCGATAACGTAAACCTCGTTACCACAGCTTCTGATGGCCTCCTTCAGCGCCTTCTTTGTAGGCATTGTGAGTGTGTAGTAGCTGTTTACAGAGCCGTTTGCAACGAGCGATGGCAGAGTGGCCTTGTTCTTGCTGCTTACGTAAGAGCTTGAGATAAGCACGTCGTTGTATGTCGCTGCGTATGATGAACCTGCATCCCAAAGGAACTGGAGGTCTTCAGGCATGCTGCTCTGTGAATCGTATAAGCCAGTGCCCTTTGCAAAGTAGTTAGACTGCTTCCACGACTTTGTTGTGCCAGAGAGGTTATCGGCAACAAGCATGTAGGCGATGTCGTAGTCGCCAGAAACCAGCGACTCTACAGATGCCTTTGCGTATACATATGCAGTATCCTCGCTGAATGCGCCCTCTACTGATAAGTCTATCAGCGGCATCTCCTTCAATGAAGCCATGAATGCCTTAGGTAAGTCGTTGTACGGGTCTAAATCGCCTGATGAACGGTTAACCATGCAGCTCGGAGCGCCCTGGAAACCTAAGCTGTAAGAGGTGTAGTACATCGGGTCGCTTGAGTTGTACTGATGCATAGCTATGCCTACGAACTGGTCGCCATAAAGCTCGCGCATGTTGTGCATGCCGACGTGACCTCTCGGACAGTATCCGCAACCGGTGCCGGTGTACTCCTCTACTACCGATCTCTTCACGAACTCTCTTTCTACTGTGTAGAGTGTGCCGGTAGCTGTCTTTATAGCGCATGCGTTCTCTGCGCCGTTCACCTTTGTTACGGTGAGTGTAACAGTGCTCTTGCCAAGCTCAGAAGCTGCAGCGAACGGAACCTCTATGGTGTGTGTGCCTGCTACGCCGTAGTCCTTGCCGAAGTCGAGGTGCTGCTCAGCGCCTGCCTTGCCGTCGAGAGAGATGGTGTAGTCGATGCTTGTGAACTTAGAACCGAGGTTTCTGAATTTTACAGCTACGTTCTTTGTCTTGCCCTTTGCAACCATTACGTTGCCGAAGTCGAGAGGTTGTACAGAGTTAGGTGCGAAATCGCCCTCTACGATGAGCTGGATAGCGAGACCCATGCCGCCGCTTTGGAACTGGTACCAGGTTTCACCGCTACCGCCCTGCGAAGCAGGGATGTTAGCATATACGAAGAACGGACCGTCAACCTCAGAGTTAACGCCGATAGGGTAGTTGCTTGATGTCTGCTTGTAGTTGAAGCCTACGAACAAATCCTGGAAAGAAGAACTCAGTTCTACCTTGTTGTCGAACATCACCTCATGCCATTCGCCTGTGTTTGTTGCGCCTGCTGCTGATGTAACGCTCTTGTCAGAAGAAGCGATTTCTGTCATATCAACAATCTGACCGTTTTCAAGCGTCAGGTTCTGTACGAATACACCGTTAGCTGTCTGGCCCTGACCCAGATTGAAGCGTACGCCGGCAATCTTCTTGCCGTAGTAGGGAGCGAGGTCGTCTGCTGTAAGCTTGATGGCTACCTTATTGTTGCCGGTGAAGTTTGGAACGCCTACGTAGTTGTCGCAATCGTCGGTGTCGAAGTAGCCTACGAGACGCTGGTTGGCAGCGAGGTTAGCCTTCGCAGGAGCCTTGAATGCGCCGAAAGCCGGTGCCTGAACGCCCAGCGGGTTCGGTGACTTTTCTACTGTGAAGCTCTGCGCGCCGGCTGTGAGAGCCAACAGCATTGCAAAAGCAGAAAGCAGGAATTTTTTCATGATTTGATCTTTTCTGAATTGTTAAAACTTATTCTTTTATTTAATGTATTTTACGGTCTTGCCATTAGAGAGCTTCACGATGTTCAAGCCCTTCTGCGGAGCTGAGAGGCGTGTGCCGTCTGCTGCGTAGCGTGCCACTACCGTAGCGTCTGCGTTGCTGATGCCGTTGATGCCGGTAGACTTCTCGTTGTAAACAAAGTGCACTGTTACGGTTGAGCTCTCGCCAATATCCTCGTATTTGAACTGCTCTATGCCAAACTGGTCCTTGCCCAGAGACACCTTGCGACAAACTACCAATGTGAGCTTGGCTTTTGCCTCGCCGTACTTTGCCTTATCGGTTTCTTCGTCGTTGCCAATCATCCATTCGGTCTGAAGGTCGTCGAGTTTGTCTACAAAACCGCCGTTAGATTCAAATTCTCCTTTTTCTGAAGCGTTCTTGCAGTTGCGAAGCAGACAGAAGGCGATGCTGCCGTGGTCGATTCTTTCTACGTTAAGACGCAACTTCACGCAGATTTTCTCTCCGTTCAAGTCTGTCTTAATAGGTTTTACGAACAGACCTGTTGAGATTTGCTTGGTATCATATCCATCTTCTGGATCTGTAAAGTCTTCGACGTCCGATTTTGTTATTACTGTTCCGCTTGGTACAACAGTACCGTCTGCTGTAGCGAATTCAAACATGCCCTTAGTCTCCTGTGCGAACATTGTCACTGCAGAGAAGAGAGCAAAGCAAAGTGTAAAGATTTTCTTCATATTATTCTGTTTTTTAAATTAGCGTTAGGTATCAATGGTTTGTTAAAAGAATTGTTTGAGGTTGTGCGGTTTTTCCGCACAACCTCAAACAGAATATGTTTATTCAGCAGCGGTTTCTGCGAAGACTGCTTTCTTCGTAACCTGCTGCACCTCGTTGTTGTCGTAAACGAAAGCCACTACCGATACCTTCTCGGCGTTCCACTTCTCGGGCAGCGTATAGTCGTACTGCTTTTCTGTGGTCTCGCCCTCCTTTACGGTTACGTCCTCGCCCCAAGTGCCGTTGGCTACATCGCGGAATACGTGGTTGTGTACATACTCTTTGTTGATTTTGCCATTGGGCATCTTCTGTTTAGCTACGATACCGTCCTCAATGAGCCACACCTGCAGCTTGCCTGTTGTATTGCCGTCGGTGCCGAAAGCCTTTACGTCGATGGTGAGCTTGCGCGAAGTAGCGTCATAAATATTGTTGACGCTGAGCGAAAGCGCAGCCTTCTTCGAGATGAGCGCACCTACGTAGCTTGCCCAAGTGTTATAGTCCTCGTTAGGAGCTGTGGCGCGGTTGATGAGCGCCCAAGGCTGTCCGAGCTTGCTCTGGCTGTCCCAGTGCTTGTAGTACTCGTCGCCGATTTCGGTTGCCAACGAGGTCTTGCCCTTTGATGCGAGCGGACCGCTGTGTATGCCCACTGCGATTACGTTCTTCTCACCGTAAGTCTCAACGATACTGTTGATGGCGTTTGTGCCGTTAGGGCAGTTGATACACTCCTGACCGGTGTAGTCCTCGATGAGCACTGCGCGTCCCACCTCAGCCGGCTTCACGTAGATGAGTCGGTCGTTGGGATCTACTTCCTGACATGCCACTGTTGCGAAAATGGCGATGGCGCTTGCTGCGCCTAACAATATATTCTTCAGTTTCATAATAGTGGCTTTAGAAGTTAAAGTTGTATGATACTGTCACACCCTTGCTCGCCGGCACGTAGCGGCATACGCCACCCGAGCAGTTGTAGCCAGCGCGTGTCTTGCCGTAGCCCACCTGCAGACGGTGTGCGCCGTGAGTGTAGGTGACAGAGCCGTTGATGTAGTGCTCGGCGTGTGTGCCCTTCGACTCGTCGATGGCTCCAGTCGATGTGTAGTAGTGCTCCGCACCGTTGTACTGGTCGCTGATGGTGAACATGAAGTTGGGCAGAACGGAAAGCTCGAGCAGACCGAACCACCAGTCGCCCTGGTCGTCCTTTGTGCTCAGATACTGAGCCTCGCCGCGCAGCGTAATATTCTTGTTGAAGCGGTACTTACCCTCAGCCACGAAGATGTCAGAGTGAATCATGCCGCCCTCGCCCTCAACGACGGTCTTGTTGTAGTACTGGTTCATGTACATGAGGTTGAGCTTGAAGTCCTTGGTGAGCTTCTTCTCAATCTGCACGTTGATGTCCTGGTAGTACTTCTCGCCGCTCTTCCAGAAAGGCGAACCGTAGCCGTCTGTGCCCGGTGTGCCGCCGTTGTGTACGTTCTTCTCGATGGCACGGATATGCGAGAAGTTGAGCTTCACGCTTGTGCCGTACTTGCCGCCGAGGAATGTCTTGCGGTTGAACTTGTAGCCGAGCTCTGCCTGGTAAGCCCACTCGCCGTTAGGCTGTGTGGCGTAAGGATAGAGCGAAGCTAAGGCGTATGTCTGCTGCATGGCGAACGCCGGCAGGTGGTTGATGAAGCCTGCTGTGCCGCTCTCTGTGCGGCGTGAGCGGAAGTTCATGTTGTCCGAACGCTTTGCCTGCAAGAGGATACTCATGCCGCGCTGCGAGTAGGATGTAGAGAGCATCGTCACGTAGCCCTTGCGGTAGATATACGGGAAGTTCTTGTCGAACGTCGGGTCTTCGGTCTTCTGTGCGTATTCGCCGAGTATGCTGAATCCGCCCTTCTGCAGGTTGGCACGCACGTCGAAGGCGTTGGTGTTCTCTACGAAGCGCAGCTTGTGTGTGGCGTCGGCGTAGATGTCCTCCTTCTGGTGCTGGTGGTTTACGACCCACGATGCGCCGAGCGTTAGGTTAGTGCCCGACTGCTGCATCTTCTGCGACCACTCAGACACGCTGAGCTCGAGGTCGGCACCTGCTATGAGCGACTGTGTGTCCCAATAGCGGCGCTGTGTGCCTACTACCGCCTTTGCCTGCACGCCCTTGAACGGACGCACCATGACGCGACCGCCGAGCAGCGAGTTGTCGATGCCCAGCGAGCGCTCCTCGTATGTGCGGAGGATGAAGCCCGAGCCGAACTGCTCATAGAAGTTACCGAGTGTGAGTTCGGCGTTCTTCATTTTGCCCTTGATGTAATAAAACGGCACACCCCAGCCTTTGAAGTCCTTGTCAAAGCCCGGGAGCGGATGCTCGAGATATTCAAGACGCACACCGGCGTCTACGTACTTCGAGAGGGCGTGAACCTCAGCGTAGGTGTTGTTCAGCACCTTGTCGTCGTAGGTTCCCGTACCAATCTTGTTGTCTTCCTGCGGAACGAGGAAGTCGGTCTGCAAGCTACCCGTAATCTGTACGTCGTAGTCTTTTGCTACCTTTATGGTCTGTGCGCTCGCTGTGGCTGCCGACAGACTGAGGGCAGCGAGAGCGAGCGTAAGCTTCTTGTTCATGTTAATGTTGTTAGGGTTGTTGGTGGGAGTGATAACTGCTAACTCGTCAATATGTCAACATATCAACATGTCAACTCGTTTACTTGTTCACAAGCTTGCGTACTTCCTCAATAAGCTCTTCCTCAGCACCCTCGGTATATCCGTTGTGCTTAGACACGATCTTGCCGTTGCCGTCGCAAACGATAACGTAAGGGATGGTCTGTATGCCGAGCGCGCGCTTGAAGTCGCTGTTCGGGTCGAGCAGAACCTCATACTGCCAGCCGTGGTTGTCTACGAGCGGCTTCACCTTGTTGATGTTCTGTGCCTGGTCGATAGACACGGCGATAACCTTCACGCCAGTCTCTTCCTGCCACTCATCGTACACCTCGCTGATAGCGGTGAGCTCGCGGTTGCAGGGCTTGCACCATGTTGCAAAGAAGTCGATGATGAACGGTTTGCCGTTGTTTGAGAGTGTGTCTGTAGACACTGACTTGCCGTCGATGCTCTTAAGCATCACCTTCGGCAGCTGTGCGCTTGCGGTAGTTACGATACCGAGCAAAAGCAATGTTGCAAGTAATAATTTCTTCATAGTCGTAAGTATTTTGTTGCAAAATTAAATAAAAACCTTGTTGCGTGTGCATTACAAGGGTTAATTTTGTATAAAAAGGTAGATTTGAGGTGGTGAGGTGGTGATAGATGTTGTGGTGGTGAGGTGTTGAGGTGGTGAGATGTTGATGTGGTGATATATGTTGAGATGGTGAGGTGTTGAGGTGGTGAGATGTTGAGATGTTGAGGTGTTAAAACTACAGGATTGCGATGAGAAGGTAACTGTAGGAGGCTACGGCATTAGCGGAAAGCTAATGCAGTAGCCTCCTACGGATAATAACGTTTTATTCTTCTCCGAACGCTGCGGCTTCTGCAGCAGCGATTATCTCCTCGCGGCTCTGTGCTCTCGCCGAGATATGGCTGAGGTCGAAGTCTTCGTCAGAGAGGTCGAGGTCGGCGGGGGTGAGGCCCGAAGAAACGGGCTCTGCCTTGGCTGAAGCCTCTGTCTTGTTAGTCGCTGCCTCTGCCTTGTTGGCAGGAGCGGCTTCGGCTGCTGCCTCGTCCTTGCGGTACATCGGCGAGCGGCGGCTGCGCTTAGCCTTGGAGTCTTTAGGAGAGCTGGGCTTGCTAGGAGAGCTGGGTTTGCTAGGAGAGATAGCTTCTCTAGGAGAGCTAGTTTCTCTAGAAGAGATAGAACAGCCAGCCTCGCCATCCTCGTTATAAAAACCTTCTCCCTCCATTCCCGAGCTCACCACGATGAAGTCGTCGGGCTGTTCTGTTGAGGGCACGTTCTCCACCGGCTCCTCCTCCATCTTTGTGCGGTCGGTCTTTGCGGCGAACACCAGGTCGATGAATTGCGGTTCGCGGCGCAGCTTCTCCAGCGTCAGCTTCGACGCCAGTTGCTGGCTTTCCTTCTTGCTGTAGCCCTTTCCTTCGCATCCCTCCACGCCTTCGAGCGTCACACGGTAGACGAACACGGGCGATCCGGTCTTGTCCTTCTCTTCGAGAATCGACATGAAGTCGATGCGCACACGGTTCTTCTGGCTCCATTCGATGAGCTTGCTCTTGAAGTTCACCTCCTTATAAGCAACCTTGTCGATGTTTATCATTTGTGCCAGTATTCGTTTGCGCATGAACTCCATGCAAGCGTCGTATCCTCTGTCGAGGTAGATGGCTCCGACGAGCGCCTCGAAGGCGTTGCCTCCCATGTATGAGTTGTGCGACTGCGACCGTCCGCTTGAGAGAATGAGTTGGTTGATGCCCATCTCCTGCGCCAGTCTGTTCAGCGTGTCGCGCTGCACGAGCTTCGATCGTGTGTTGGTGAGGAAGCCCTCGCGCTTTCCGGGGAAGTGGCGGTATACGATGTCGCCCACGGTGGCGTCGAGCACGGCGTCGCCGAGGAACTCCAGTCGTTCGTTGTTCACGGGTTTACCCTTTGCGTTGCGCTTGTACATGCTCTTGTGCATCAGTGCGAGCTTGTAGTAGCTTATGTCGTGCGGGTAGAATCCGATGATTTTGCGTAAAGACAAATAAAGCTCCTTGTCCTTGCGGAAAGGGAGCTTCATTCTGTCGATGAGATTACTCAGCATATTTCTTGAATATTACACATGCGTTGTGACCACCGAAACCGAACGTGTTGCTCAGTGCCGCACGTACCTCGCGCTTCTGTGCCTTGTTGAAGGTGTAGTTGAGCGTGTAGTCGATTTCCGGATCCTCGTCACCCTCGACGTGGTTGATTGTCGGCGGTATGATGTCGTTCTTCACTGCGAGCACTGATGCGAGTGCCTCTACAGCTCCGGCAGCACCGAGGAGGTGACCAGTCATTGATTTTGTTGAGCTGATATTGAGTTTGTATGCAGCTTCGCCGAACACCTGCTTGATAGCCTTAGCCTCAGAGATGTCGCCCACCGGTGTCGATGTGCCGTGTACGTTGATGTAGTCGATGTCCTCCGGCTTCATGCCGGCGTCCTCGAGTGCGTTCTGCATTACGAGGCAGGCGCCGAGTCCTTCCGGGTGTGATGCTGTGATGTGATAAGCGTCGGCAGACATGCCTTCGCCCACCATTTCTGCGTATATCTTCGCTCCGCGTGCCTTGGCGTGCTCCAGCTCCTCGAGTATGAGGCAGCCGGCGCCTTCGCCCATGATGAATCCGTCGCGCGATGCGCTGAACGGGCGTGAAGCGTGCTCTGGGTCGTCGTTGCGTGTAGAGAGGGCGTGCATAGCGTTGAATCCGCCTACGCCAGCCGGTGTGATGGCTGCCTCTGCACCGCCGCTTACAATCACGTTAGCCTTGCCCAAGCGGATGAGGTTGAACGCGTCGGCGAGAGCGTTTGTCGAAGAAGCGCAAGCCGATGTAGTGGCGAAGTTGGGGCCGTGGAAGCCGTACATAATAGATATGTGTCCGGCTGCTATGTCGGCAATCATCTTCGGAATGAAGAAGGGGTTGAATTTCGGGCCGTTCTCCTGGTGTGTTGCCCAGTAGCCCACCTCTTCCTCGAAGGTCTTGATGCCACCGATGCCCACGCCGTAGATGACGCCGATGCGGTTCTTATCCTCCTCGTCGAGGTTCATGCCGCTGTCCTGCACCGCCTGCATCGCTGCGATGATAGCGAGCTGTGCGTAGCGGTCCATCTTGCGTGCTTCCTTGCGGTCGATGTAGTCGTTGACCTTAAGGTCCTTCACTTCGCAAGCGAACTGTGTCTTGAACGAAGAAGCGTCAAACAATGTAATAGGTGCTGCGCCACTTACGCCGTTCAGGAGGTTGTTCCATGTTTCTTCTGGATTGTTTCCCAACGGAGTCACTGCGCCAAGACCTGTTACTACTACTCTTTTTAATTCCATGTAACTGAAAAATGTCAAAAAAAAATGGTTTATGGTTTATGGTGCACAATGGAATTATAACAATGAATGATTGCTATGGGGTTGTGCACACCATAAACTATAAACCATAAGGTTTATTTATTTTGCGTTCTCGATGTAAGCGATAGCGTCGCCAACAGTAGAGATCTTCTCTGCCTGATCGTCAGGGATGTTTATGCCAAACTCCTTCTCGAACTCCATGATGAGCTCTACTGTGTCGAGAGAGTCTGCACCGAGGTCGTTTGTGAAGCTTGCTTCTGGCTTAACGTCTGCTTCGTCTACGCCGAGCTTGTCAACGATGATAGCCTTTACTTTTGATTCGATTTCTGACATAATTTTAATGTTTTAAATTGTTTATAATATTGATTTCTAATTTAATGTGGATGCAAAGGAACAAATTTTTTGTCAAATAGACAAATATTTTCTAATAAAAAGGCTTTTCCGCTGCACAAATACCCCGTATCTGTGCATTATTTCGCTGCTTTTTGGCTGTTTGGGGCGTGTTGTTAAGGCCTTTTCACTGTTTTTCTGAGGCTTGCTAAGGCTCTCTTCCTGTCTTTATAAGCCTTCCTAAGGCTCTCTTCCTGTTTTTCTAAGCCTTGCTAAGCCTTCCTAAGCCTCTCTAAGCCTTGGAAACTCAAAACTCAAAATTGAATAACTCCTCATCGGCGTAGCCGACAATTCAAAATTCAAAACTCAAAATTCAAAATTCCTAATTGTTCACAACGAGCACTCCGAGCGGTCCTGTGGTGCTGCCGCGATAGCGCAGCAGCTTTTTGCCGTTGGCAGTCACGCCACGGTTGTTCAGGTCGTACTCTCGTTTGCATGTGGGGCATACCGCCATACCTCGGTCGTTCATCCTCAGTCGGTAGCCCATGGTCTGCGTCTCAGCGTAGCAGTTGGGGCATTGGTTGTCGTAGACGTAGAATGTCGGTGGCGTTCCGAGGTTGCCGTATCCCACGATGATGCCGCTCTTGTTGTACAGGCCGAGCGTGTATGTGCGTCGTGCGTCGTCGCCAGCCGGCTCCTTCTTGCTGCTGAGTCCCTGGTTGCTCACGAAGTAGATGAAGCGTCTGCCGTTCTCCGTGCCCTCGTAGACATTGCAGAACACGCCGGGCGAGAGTGGGTTGAGAGCGCTCTGCAGCGTCACGTCCTGATACACCTGGTTGTTGAAGAAGAAGGAGCAGCGCTCCGACGCATACTCGTAGTCGGTGTCGGTGCACGCCGCTGTCAGCAGTGCGCACAGCGCAATGGCTATTGTCCTGATTGTCTTATACATATTTATATATTGTTACTTGGTTGGCTCCCGCGGAATCCACTCACAGAAGTTCTTGCTGAGGATGTTCTCCCACAGATTTCACAGATCTGCACAGATGTTAGGGTGCGTAGGTTCTCCCACGGAATCCACGGATCTCACAGAAGTTAGGGTGCATTGTTAGTAGCATCTGTGATAATCTGTGCAATCTGTGGGAGGCTCTTCTCAGCAAGAAGGTTCTGTGAATTCCGTGGATTCTGTGGGAATATTGATGTTCTCCCACAGATTTCACAGATCTGCACAGATGTTAGGGTGCGTAGATTCTCCCACAGATTTCACGGAATTCACAGAACTTCTTGCTGAGTTTGTTCTCCCACAGATTTCACAGATCTGCACAGATGGTTAGGGTGCGTAGGTTCTCCCACGGAATCCACGGATCTCACAGAAGTTAGGGTGCGTTGTTAGTAGCATCTGTGTTGATCTGTGCAATCTGTGGGAGGCTCTCCTCAGCAGCAGGTTCTGTGAATTCTGTGCAATCTGTGGGAGAATATACGCACCCTAACTTCTGTGGATTCCGTGGATTCTGTGGGAAACCCCCAGCAGGCGCAGGCCGCGTTAGATCTTTCCTCCGTAGCAGAGGTCGCCGGCGTCGCCGAATCCCGGCACGATATACTTGTGTTCGTTGAGTCCCCCGTCGATGGCAGCGCACCAGATGGTAGTGTCCTCCGGGAACGTCTTGCGGATATGCTCTATGCCCTCCGGCGCCGCCATCACGCACACCACGTGCACCTTCTTCGGCTTACCCTTCGTGAGCAGCGCCTTGTATCCCATCTCCATCGATCCGCCCGTAGCCAGCATCGGGTCAACGATGAGCAGCGTAGCGTCGTTGAGGTCGGGCGTAGCCAGATACTCCACGTGTATGCCCACCTTCGTGTGGTCCTTGTCCTCATACTCGCGGTATGCGCTCACGAAAGCGTTGCCGGCGTGGTCGAAGATGTTGAGGAATCCCTGGTGGAACGGCAGACCGGCGCGGAAGATAGTGCCCAGCACCAGCTTGTCTGTCGGCACGTTCACCTTCGCCGTGCCCAGCGGCGTCTGCACGTCGCGCGTCTCATAGTCGAGCGTCTTGCTCAGTTCGTAAGCGATCAGCTCGCCCACGCGCATTATGTTGTTGCGGAACAGGAGGCGGTTCGACTGATAGTCTTTGTCGCGCATCTCCGCCATGTACTTGTTGATGATAGAGTTTTGTTTGCTGAAGTCGATTATTTCCATTGTTGCTTAAGTTTAAACTGAGCAAAGTTACACATATTAATATAAAACGTCAAAATCTTTGCCGTTAAAGAAACATAACCGCTTGCTGTTTTTTGCCGTTTTAATATAGATGCATATTTGTGCTGATACTTTTTAAACAACGGATTTATCGGATTAAGCGGATTCGTTGGATGCGTAAATAATCGGATTAAACGGATTTACTGCTGCTTGGGAAGAATTAACAACGGATTAAACGGATTAAACGGATTTTTTACGCAGCCAACGATATTTTAACAACGGATTAAACGGTTTTTTTACGTATCCAACAAGATTTTTTTAACAACGGATTAAACGGATTAAACGGATTTTTTACGCAGCCAACGATATTTTAACAACGGATTAAACGGTTTTTTTACGTATCCAACAAGATTTTTTTAACAACGGATTAAACGGATTAAACGGATTTTTTACGCAGCCAACGATATTTTAACAACGGATTAAACGGTTTTTTTACGTATCCAACAAGATTTTTTTAACAACGGATTAAACGGATTAAACGGATTTTTACGCATCCATCGAATCCGTTCAATCCGTTTAATCCGTTGTTAAATCTCCCAAGCAGGCAATCCGTTTTTGCTCGGTTGGTGCACTTCTTGCTCTGGCAAGCGGCAAAGCCGAGCGGAGACAAGTGCACCCCCCTGAAGTTAGCAGCATCTGTGTAAATCTGTGCAATCTGTGGGAGGCTTCCCCAGCAAGTGGTTCTGTGAGTTCCGTGCAATCTGTGGGAGAATATTCCCAAGCAGAAGTTTCTGTGAATTCTGTGAAATCCGTGGGAGAACCTACGCACCCAACGAATCTGTGTCAATCCGTGCAATCTGTGGGAGAATATTCCCAAGCAGAAAGTTCTGTGAATTCTGTGAATTCCGTGGGAGAACCTACGCACCCAACGAATCTGTGTCAATCCGTGCAATCTGTGGGAGAATATTCCCAAGCAGAAGGTTCTGTGAATTCTGTGAATTCCGTGGGAGAACCTACGCACCAAGCCGAATTCGTGTTATTCGTGTTCGTTTCATCACAGGGATATATGTGTGTCTCCTACATTGTTTTATCGGACAGCAATAATTTTAAATTGTGTTAATTGTGTGCGCTACCATATACGTTTTTTATAAATTGGTAGTAATTTTGCAGCCGCAAATGCAAAAAAAACAATAAAACGCACGAGCACACCCTAAAAAAACGCAATAAATACGAACGGGTAAGACAAACGCACCCCATACAAATAATACAAACATGCACCCCCAGATAAACTTACAAACATACAAACGCTTTGATGGAGCCGAAGAACGACGCTCACGAAAGCAACACAAAACTTTGGATAACAAGAGAATCAATAAAACTAAATTTTACATCAAAATGAAAAAGATTACCAAAATCTTGGATTCGGTAATGAGCAGACTGAAGCGCACATGCGTAGCTAAGGCTATCGCAGTGGTCGCTGTGGCTACCATTGCCATGAACTCTTTCGCACAGCAGGAGGAGACCATTGCGGGTGTGAAAGACCTCGCAGGTAAGGATCTCACCTACATCAACAACCATCTAAAAGACGACAATAACCCCGAAGACAAGGGCAGGATGTTCTTCCTCTACAACGAGGCGACTGGCAAGTTCCTCAACCTCGGCAGCTATTGGGGCACACACGTAGCGCTTGCTGATTATGGCAAACCGCTGTGGGTCGTTAAGGGTAAGAGAAATATTGGCGCTTTTGATAGACGAGATGTTTTCCTTTTCGCTCATAACATGGCTACTACTCTGAGTGAAGACCAGGGTCCGTACGTTGGTTGGTCTAAGGCTAAAAGTGGTAAGCCTGATGAAGACAGAGGCGTTTATGCTGATAAAAAAAATACGGAAGAAAGCATCTATGGGTGGGAGCTTGAGTTTATGGGCAACGACATGAAGACTTGTAGGCTGAAGACAAAAAAGACCGTAAAAGCAATTATTTTTTGGAGCGACGACGTATATCTCTGCGGCGTTCCCGCCAGCGTAGACCCCAACCGTTCTTGCGAGGCTTACTCTGCAGCAGACATTACGAAGAAGGGCTTGGATGGCTACGACAAATGGCGCATCATGACCTACGAGGACATCTACAATCTTCAGAACAAGAACACCGAGAACATGACCAAGTCTATCGACCTCTCGTTCATGCTGAAGTGTCCGGGTTTCCAGCGCGCAGACAACGACATCAAGAACTGGAAGACATACAACTTCGCTACACAGCTGTATAACGAAAACCCGTTGGCGGAATTAATTTAAGTTGATAAATATGAGT
>ULXQ01007908.1_pt1 | contig 36627 bp, 56 predicted proteins | sample 1961481 | NCBI WGS metagenome assembly ULXQ01 (sample SAMEA4835843, study PRJEB28245) | human gut metagenome | biome: gut microbiome; material: fecal sample | place: Denmark | collected 2008 | reverse complement strand
TCCCCACTGTATAATTATATTTCCAAAAAAGCTCCCTAGGCACAGATATCCATTCTGTGCTGCTAAATACTTCACCCCGGATGCTGTAAGTACCAGCTTCAGCAGCTGCCCAAACCAGCTATCCGTTGTCAGTGCGGTGATTGCTGTAATGGTTGTTGTTAATGCCAGTTTTTTTATGATATCATCGCCCAAATCGGCTATTTTTTCGCATAGCCCGAACAGCTTACTATGGGCTGTTTCATCGTCATTGTGCGCCGCGAAGGCTTGCGCGTGGGCCGTCGTTGTTTTATCGTGGTTATCTATTTTTTCTTCTACCTGTTCTTTTGTCAGATAAACGATAGATCCGTCAATGGTAACGTTGATTTCCGCTTCAGAGCTAATATATACTTCGATTTCAAATGTGTTTTCATTAGTCGGCGTTTCTTTTGATGGAATATAGTCATAGGCCATCCCAGCATTTGAATAGCTATATAATACTTCATCGCCATCGTCGAGCTTTGCAAATACGCCGACTTCGCGGTTGATGAAGCCTGTGTCCAGGCTGCTATTGCTGCAATTAAAAGTCAATGTGATCTTTTCGCCTGTATCAGATACTGCGGTATCTACAATTGGCAGTGACATCTTTTCACTTTTTAATGCCGTAAATGTTTTGATATCATCACTATCAGATAATGACCCGCTGCCGAATGCGCCGCGGGTGAAAACTAATTTATGTCCGTTTACTGCTTGAATTAACATTTTATCGCCGTTAGTTGTCGGTGTCATATCTGGAAACTGTGCCATTAGTTAATCCCCCCCCTAATTTTTATATGGGAATAAGAATGAATTATTTTCATCTTTACATGTAATGTACCTGGCTGTACTGACGTGCTTGCATCTGTGCGCGTTTTTATTTTTATTACGTTGTGTTCCCTGATTCTCGCACTGCAGTGAAGCTGTCGCTTTACCCTGGTAATCGTTGATAGTTTATAGCCAATATGAGCCGGTATATACGTTTTTATTGCCTGGTGAAGTTTGTCATAATTGGTGACTTGCCCGCCATGGTAGTAAATCTTGATTGAGTAATCAGCTGGCAAGTCTACGACTTCCGCTTTTCCATCGGCTATATACGTATTAACTAGCCTTGTCATAAAATCTAACGTTACTGTTTGTGTACCTCTTATTTTTGCTATAATTACGTTTCGCCTGTCCTCATCTCTTTTCTTTTCGTCTACGTCGATACCTAAAAAACTTTCCCATTTGTTTAATGATTCTGTCGCTGTCGTTACAAAGAATTGTTCCAGCAATGTTTCTAGATCTTCGCGCTGAAGTTCATGTTCATTGGATTCTGCTTTTAACATTGCTAAAAACACAGGATCATTTAGCAAATATTCTGGAAGATACCTAGCAATATTTACTTTGTCCTTACGTATAAAGCTATTCAAATTCCGTCACCTCCAACGTCGTCAGCCGTGGAAGCTTTTCAGCGTCGATGGTGATATTTTTTATATCTCCCTGTAATTTCAGTTCGTCATAGTCTGTAATTGCTCCCGTGGCCAGCATGATTTTCCCAATTTTTGCAATGCTGATGATTGTCGCCACTGTACTAGATGTTGATGTAAAACCCTCATCGACAAAATAATCATTAATCGCCTTTTTCAATACGTCTTTATATGTATCTTTGTACGCTGCTGTTACTGTTACCCGTGCCGATACGGTAATTTCCATATACGTAGGGGTTGTTACTGTGACCGTGGCCCCAATCGGCTTTACCTTATCTAAATAATCAGCGACTTTTTTAATGAGCGTTTCGCTGGCTATGTCTTTGTTTTCATCAATGATTGATACTTTTACCGTGCCGTTGCCGTTCCATAGTGGAATGACCTGGCAATTGCCGACGCCCGCCACGGATAGCGCCCATTCTCTATAGTGATTGGCATTCCCAGACGTTATCGGATTTCTGACATGCAATAAAAGACGATTTAGCAAAGACTCGTCGGTTTCTTCATCGTAGCCGTCGGTGGTTTCCGCATCATTTGTGACCGCCGTAATGCCGTTAATGGCAATCGGTATTTTTGTGATTGTGCCGGCTGCTACGTTGCCATTTTCTCCGGCTGTAATGGCTTCAATCGGGACTTCTGTTTCTCCATCAATAGCCACTGTCTGCGTAGCTTGAAATTGTACGCCCGCATCAGTTGCAAAAATGTCCCCGCTTTCAACGGTGCCATTTCCTTTTACAGTGACCGAACCTACTGCTTTTACCGCTGCTTTTCTATCAATCCCAAATTCGGCAGCGCGCATGGTTAAAAAACCGCCCCAACTCGTTTGTGCAAATCCGGCTTCAACAATCAGCGACATCTCAGCATAGGCTTTTTCAAATTCGACAGCATTAGCAGATAAATTATCTCCAACAAACGTCCCTTCAATTGTTGATAAATCACCGTCAAAAGCATCGCTGTAAAATCGCTTCATTTCTTCCAGCGTTTCTGCTTGTGTCCGTGCTTCAAACATTACTTACACCTCGATTGATGTTGTCATGTCGCCGTAAATTGTTTTTACATCGATTGACAATGTGATATTTTTTTTATTAAACGAACTGGATACTTTATATACATCGATGATATATGGATTGACTAAAATAGCTTCACAAACATATTTAAATAATTCGCTATCTGATATTTCGTCGTTCGGCACCTTGCCAATGAACTTATCTTCCAATTCACAACCATAATCATCAAAATAGGCCCTATATCGATATCTCTGTACCAATAGGGCCTTTTTAATCCACACTTTTAATCCGTCGTTTTGAGTTTTTATAATATGGTTTCCATATTCATCATATAAAAATGTTTTTTTATCAAAATCCCAGTCAAATTCTCTAAATTCTGGCAGCGTCGTCGATTTTGTCGCAACAACAGACGTCCCAGCTGTCATAAAAGGATTAGCCATTTCCGTCAAATCTCCTTAGTTTGCAATGAACAATAAACTGCTGCCCGCTCCTTTTATCATCTTCGCTATAAATAGGGTCCAGCTGTACATGATCACCAACTTTCCATGTGTCTGTAAGTTCTTCATCATTATCTATTGGGTGCCTGTGAGATTCAAACGCCGCGTCGCCTGAGCCGCCGCTTTGATCGCTCGTTTCCCCGACGACATGCCGGGTATGTCCAGGTACCCAATACTCATCAACCCATAGGTTATTTTTATCTACTTGCATCCCGTCAACGCTTATGATGATATCTGGCGGCGGTGATACAATGACGCCTATCCGCGTTCCCTTCTGTATTCCGTTTTTTTCGCTGATTTTCTTTAGCAGCTTCAGCATGCCATTAAAAGGATCTTCATTTTTTTCCATGGTTCTACCTCATCAATAATGGGAAGTCTTGATAATCCGCATCGGCGTACCGCAATCCGTATAATCATTGCTATGCCATACCATGTTTCTACTGCTGCTATTACCAATGTACCCGCCTTCGCCGTCATATATCGTGACATGGCCATCTGCGCCTTCGCTCGTGTAATATACAATGCAGTCGCCTTTTTCCAGCTGGCTTGCATCAAAATCAAGTACAGGCACCCCGGCGTTTTTCGCATCCTTGACTAAATTCGGTACTCTTACAACACCTTTATTACATTCATCCGCCAAAAATGGACTATGATAACTGCCGACTTTGGTTGCCGCTTCACAACATCCTTCTGTCCCATTGTCCATCGTTTGATAACCCCAGGCTTGCCATCCGGCATCCATTCCCTGGTCTACTGGCAACGTACCACCGCCAGATGCTGTATTATATGTCTTTTTCGAGCCGCTGGAAGATGACTTGAATATCGGTTTGGCAATGACCTCTTTCTTTATTTCCGGAACTTCTTCTTTTTCCGGCACAAATTCCAATTCAAGTGTCATGGTATGTACATTGTTTTCAAATTTATGCGTGTCAGATTTAATAAAAAACTTTCCGCTCAGCTGTTCGCTTGCCACGGTTATCGTATATCCGGTTATACATTGAATATTGCCAATTCCTTCAAGGCTGGATGTTTCTTCCATCCGTTTTAATTCCGCTTTGGCCAGCTTTTCATTATCGATGACCTCGCCTTTTTGTGGCGGCTTCATCTTGTATATGGTTTGCAAGGTTCCATAGTGCGTTGCATCGTCCTCTATGGTATAGATTTCGCAAACATTGCCGGCTTCATCTACCGCTTTAACACGGTTCTTCATGTTTTCGATGGATTGGCTGTGTTCTGCATGGATAATATTTACAGCGTCCGTTGCAGTGTAATTTTCTATGACGCTTTCCCCTTTTTTGACAGCGGTTATTTTGTCAATATTGCAGTATACGGTAAAATGATTGTCCGTATTCGTTGAGGTTTCCGACTGTGCCGGTGCTGCATCTTCACAAGCTCCCACGTTATTGTAGTTATTCTGTACCAAAGATACGTATTCATCTGCTGCCGGTCCTGACCCATTATAGGCTTTTACCCCTGCCCAGGTATCGCCGCCTTGCTCTTCGATTTTTTTAGATAAAACCAGCATACCCGCTTCAGCGTTTTGTTGCGGATCAGTCCGCCAATTGGGGTATTTATCTTCCACGCCATAATACAATGCGGTCGAGGCTTCAATTTGCATCATATTTTGGCTCGCACTGCCAATAGCCCGTGGATCATCACCGCCGCTTTCGCGTGCTGCCATTGCAACGGCTATTTTAGGGTCAATTCCATATTCTCTCGCCGCATCAATGACTGCACATGTGTTCGGACAATCTCCATAATCACCGTACCCGCTGCCGCTGCTGTTTGGCTTGTGATTTGCCCAGCTCTGGTCAGATAGTGTTTTAAAAATCTCTGTGCCGCTTTTATCGTCTGCAAGCCAATTTACTTTCGTATCCATTTGCGGTATATCATCGGCTACTGGTATTCCTACTTCGGCACATACTTTCTTAATGGCTTCGGTTATGGAAATATTCTGGAAGTTTATATTCATTTTGCTTTGCGCTAAATAAATCATGTCGTCATAGGCCACATACTCAAAACTATAGTTTGATGTATTGCGCTTCTGATAAAATATACGTCCGGAAAAGATCTGAACCTTTTCCTGCGTATCATCTGCATAATACATATAGATGAAGCCGCCTAAATTCAATAACATTGCCGTAAAGCTGCTATCTTTGTCAGTGGTATTAAAAGCTAGTGAAAAATCTACTTTCCTGGCAGCTTCATCTGTATTTCCGTTCCACGTTACCGATAATACATAATTCGTAATATCTACCATTTTCCGCGGTTCTGTGTAGCTTTCGCCTTTTTTCTTTTTTTCATCCAGCTCTTCCTGCTCTTTTTGAGTTAAAGGCGGGTCAGAATAATAAATTGTTAAATCCATCTTTATCACCAACGCATTACGTCTTTATCATTGACTTTAATACCATCTTTTACGGTCCGTATCACTGTACCTACATCAATACCGCCGCTTTTGGCCAATGCTTTATACAGATTGATTCTGTTCCTGGCTTGTTTTGCAATGCTCATTGTCTTTTGTACTGCTTTAGCAGCCGTGTCCATCGTGTCATTTCCCGCTGTTGCTACAAAAGAATTTGAGCTTAATGTTTCCGATACGCGTGACTTTAAACCGGTTATATCGCTTGTCATATTTGTTTCCGGCATAATATAGCGATATTCTTTCAGCGATATCGAAAAATATACATCTCCCGTACTATCCTGTTCCCTATATTTAAAATTCTCAATCGTGCATGACATGTTCACGGTTGTTCCTGAAATGGAAATGCTGCACGGCGTCCCTGATTGTGCCATATCATCTATTTTTTGACATGCGCTGTATGGGTCGTCAGATGGATAATTCGTTTCCCATCCATAGACTTGAGCCGGGAAAAACGATGAAAAAGAGAGGGTTTTTAATCCTCTCTTCCCTATCATATTAATATCGCCTAATGAATTTACATTAATGACGCTGTTATTATATCCACATTCCACATCAAAGCTGGCCGGGGCGACGGGAAATGTAACGCTGTTCCCGCTGCCGCTTAATACCAGTGTTGCCCCGCTTTCGCCATCCGTCCCCAGCAATGCGCCTACAACGCCGCTTAAAAAGTTTAAAAAGCTGGCCATTATATCGCCCCCGTATTCATGTTGATTGCCCTTGTTTGTAATTCAAACAAGATTTCTGATGTAATACGTTTGATTTCCCGTTTTTCATCGCCAGTATTCGCAAAGTTCGCATTGTTGATGTTGATATTGATATCGCCACCAAAACCGCCGTTCATGCTGCCCATTTTATACGCCTGCTGTACGGACTGATCATGCGGTATAATCCTTGTTCCAGATGGTAAATCTACGATTTCACCGCCGAACCTGTCGTTAATTACCGCCGGGCCGCCGCTGAAGTTGCTAATACCTGTGTACAACGTCGGGATATTCACACCAAAATGTTTGCCGCCTACGCCTGGTACCCAATCTGGGATATCGACGCTGATAGAATTGATACCGTTAATGACAGCGTTGATAGCTGCTCTTATGCCATCGAGTACCCCGGAACATATTCCTTTGATACCGCCGAAAATGCTGCTGAAGATTTCTACAACGCCTTGCCATGCCAGGCTCCAATCGCCAGTAAACACGCCGGTAATAAAATCAATTAGCCCTCCGAATACGCCAATAGCTGCGCTGACGATACTGGAAACAATTTCAATGGCACTTACAAATACGCCGGTAAATATATCAGCCGCGGCAATGATCCCGGCGATTAATACGCCGCCTAAAACACTTGCCAGAAATTCGATGATATGAGCCAGCCCGTTAAGGGTTGTGCCCTGGGAATTGAACGCATTAACTAACCGGTTCCATGCGTTTTCCACACCTTCCAGTGCCGGGCTGATAGCCTGCCAGGCTACGGAAAAGGCATTTTGAATCTCATTCCACATGCTGGTAAAGAACGGTGCTACCTTGTCCCAGTGGTTATAAAGTATATACGCGGCGCCGGCAATGGCCATGATTGCAATCCCTAAAGGGGAAAACATGGCACTCAAACCAACCCGGCCTATCGTTAACAAGGCCCGGCCAAATCCTAATACGGCATTCCTTGCCCCATTCAGCATAGCCGCCATGCTAAAGGATCTAATCATCGTCATGACTCTAGTCCCGGCTTGTGCTGCTGCACTCCCAATCTTGCTTAATCCGGAAGCTCCCGTCGTTCCTAAAAACGTTAATGCACTTCGCCAGCTCCCGATATTCATGCCATTCCGTAAAACGCCCATCACTTTGGAAGCCGTTCCGCTCAACTGTATAAAAGCGCTGCGTACACCTAATACGCTATAGCGTAATAACAGGTTTGTTTCACGCCCGCCTTTTAGTACATTGCCAATGCGTGAATACATCATAATCATAGAGCCGCCGGCTTTTAATACCCTGCTCATGACAAGGCTAAATGCCGTAAAGCCCACAATCGACAACGCTATATTCGCAACAACGCTACGAGCCGCTGGGCTTAACCCGCCTAAAAAATCCGCAATAGTTTTAATTGCGTCGGCTGCCGTTTTCACACTCGGCGCCAATGTTGAGCCAAATGATATGGCTAGTGATTCTACGGCGCTCTTCATCGCATTTATAGAGCCTTTTAGTGTATTTTGCATCTTCACATACGCCTCGTGCGATGAACCTGTTGAGTTTTTAATGGAATCCTCTAGTTCTTTGTACGCTTCCGGACTTGTCTTAATCAGTGTTAATAATCCGCTATACGCATCTTCACCGGCAATCGCTTTGGCTATGCCAATCTGCTCAGTATCTGTCATGCCGGCCATCGCATCCCGCATCTGATTTACTGCTTCTGTGATACCTACAAACGAACCATCCGCATTTTGCAAGTGCAGTCCTAGCTGGTCGATAGCTTCTGCCGCTTCTTTTGGTGGTGCTGCTAGCCGTGACATTGTGGATCTAAGACTTGTCCCGATGGTAGACGCTTCAATACCGTTGTTACTCATAATGGCCATGGCCGTTGACAGTTCTTCAATGTTTATGCCTAATGCCGCTGCCGGTGCCCCGGCATACTGCATAGCAAGCCCAAAATCCGCCATACCTAATTTAGATACGTTGGCGGCCATCTGCACGACGTCGGCAACATGCTGCGTGTTTTCTGCTACATCGCCGGTTTTTAAATTCCAGATATTCAGTGCGCTTGTAATGACATCGGATGTTGTGGCCATATCTTCCCCGGATGCTACAGACGCTTCAATGATACCTGGCATAGCAGCCATCGTCTGTTCCGCATCAAACCCGCCGGCGGCTAACCGGTCCATAGCTTCCGCTGCTTCGCTTGCGGTAATTGGGAAGTCGTGCCCCAACTGCAGTGCTTTTTCTTTCATCCGCTCCAGCTGCTCACCCGTGGCCCCGGCTTTTACCCCGGCACCGGTTATTGTATCTTCAAAATCCATGAAGGTTTTAGTCCCCAGGGCGCCAAAGGCAGATACAGCAGTAGCGGCTGGCATCATTGTCGAAGCTATGCTGCCAAATCCTCGCCCTACATTCCGCACATCTCTACCTAATTGTCGATTAAGACGTGAATTTTCTTCCATGTTGCTACGTATCCGACGTAACGGCTCACTGACTCGGTCCGTTAATTGCATAACAACGTCAATAATGCTAGCCATCTTCTCACTTCCCTAAACTTCTAATCCGTTTGATTTCCTTTTCCCGTTCTTCGAGTTCTTTTTCCATAAAGGCAGCTAAAATGATCTTTTCGCCGTACCCGGCGTTATAATATTCCGATGGCCGTAGCCCATGTGATACCCACAGTTCATACATTAGCTTGACGCTGCCATCGGATTTGATTAGTTTTTTACTTCTTCAAAATCATCTTCGCTTTTATCCATGCCGGACAAATCCCCGATTTTTTCAGAAATCTTGGTGATTTCGCCGCTTGTTAAAATCTTAGTAAACAAATCTTCTTTGGTTGTCGCATTAAACCGCTTCAAAACGCGGGGATCATTAAATTCTTCATTCGTAATCCCTTCAGCCAAACAGCTTACGGCCAATTCCATATAGTCCACTTCCGGGGCACGGCCCTTTTTCCGTTTTGTCGCCATGTCCTGCAGCTCTTTAATTCGGCGGAACTTGATTTCCTGCAAGTGTAAAATAAACGGCACCCCTAATAATTTAGAGAGCCGTTTTACTTCATAATCTTCCGTTTGTTTTGCTGTAATCTTATCCGCATCAGCGGCTAAAAGCGCATCTACTAAATTCATGTGCTATACCTCCTAGTCGTTTGCCGTATCAATGACGTCAAAATCGGTAAACGTAAAATCATAATCATCGGTGGTCAGTTTCTTTGCTTCCCAGTCCATCAAAGTTAATTTATCAAATGTCGCATCCCGGATAACTACCCGTTCGGAGCCGATAGCGTCCGGATCATCCAGTTTGGCTACGATAGTGCAAACTGTCTGGTGCCCGTTTTTGATATTATCACCCATCTTGTTAATAAAAAACGAGCTGACATGGTTCATTTTGACATTACCTGAGCCTTCTGCCCCGGTTGTCTTGTACTGCTTGAACCGCTTTTTGACCTGGTTAACTTCTTCTTTGATTAATTTTATTTCCGCTTTAAAAGCAGTGACTTCAGCTATTTTTTTACCGTCAATCCAGACTTCGCCTTCGGTCCCGCTCATAACTTGCTGCGCATTAAATTCATCCATGGTATCACCTCCTAAATATCAACATCAAGGCTGATATCTTCCATTGCATCAAGAATAACAACGCTTGCTTTAAGGAATACTTTCTTTTTCGTATCAAGCTCTTTGATTTCCTGATCCGACATATCGGCTAATTCTTCTTCCGTGTTTTTCCCGTTGGAAATACGCCAATTCTTGATAGCGTCAACGTCTAAATCAATCGTGCTCTTCCCTTTTTGCAGCAGTCGGCCTTTTTCCAGTTCCAGAAAATACCCTTTGATTGCCGACATCAGCAGACATTTGTTATCGTAGTCGTTCGTATACTTGCCGATATAGCTATCTTCCGCCGTTTTCCGGATATCTACGTACATCATATCCATTACGTCCACGGTCTTGATTGTCTGGTATGCTTCCAGTTTGTCCTGCCCAGTCGTCACAAGACTATTCATAGCACGGCTCATTTTGAATTTTTCTTTGTCATACCATACGAAAAATTCACCGTTATTTACTTTTTCATCGCGTTCGTCCGGGTCGTACTGATCACAATCAACGACTTCGCTCAAAGGCGCGTATGTCGCTGAAATGGTCATCGGCGTACCACAAATCAGACCGGCAATACGCGGCGTATATTCTGCGCCGGTATACTTTTTGGTGCTCGTTGTAATAAAGGTATTGGTGAAGTTGATAATCCCTTCATTATCGCCTTTATATGCCGGCAACACGACTTTAATTCTATTTTTCATGTTGTCACGCTGGTTCTTTATCCAGGTGCCGACGGTTTCTTTTTGTGCCTCTGCGATTGTCGGGATTGCCAGGTAATCCCAATTTTCATTGGCAATGGCTTTCAGCGAGGCTGTGAATTTGTCGGCTTCCGTGCTTTCCGATTTGGCCATTAAATATACTTTTACCCGCCGCGGGGATTTCTGATAGCCAATAAAAGACTTGGTAATGTAATCTTTATTATCGTCGCTCAACGATGATGGAATGCCGTCAATCGTATATAAGGTGAACGGGTTTTTAAGGGCGGCTACGGTTTCCGTCCCTTCTGTGTGGTCTTTCAGTAACGTTTCAATCGTCGAAGAATCTTCTTCCAGCAGCAGCATTTCAATGCCATGTTGGCTCCGTTCCACTGCTTCAATGCCTTTTTCTCTGAATGCAATATCTACATTAGGCATGCCCAGTTTTGGCATAGTATCCACGCTCCTTTATAGCTATAATTCTTTAATTTTCGTTTCCATTGCGACTTCATCCAGCGTATCGGTTGTAGTTTCTTCGCTGCTACGGTCGATAGCTTCCAGATACGTAATATTGATACTGACCCGTAAAATATCGTTGTCCTCTCCTGCCGTGTCATCGCTGACCGCATCCACATGCAAAAACCTGTCATTTACATGTATTCCCCGCCCTACAGCGGTAAAGATCTTTTCGAAGACGTCCATGTAATGGCTTTGTTTCCGGTTGCTGTCCTTTGGATAATATGTGACGTAGATAGTCACTTCTTTTTCCGTAAATTCTTTTGTTTGTGGCCGGCTTGTTGAGATGATCCCGATAAAAAAGCATGGCTTTTTAAAATTTTCCTTTACTTCATCGGCATAAAAAAAGCACCCTGGGAATGTTTTTTCCAACAAATCCTTGGTGCTTTTCACAATATCCGTACGTGTAATTATCTGGCTCAAAACTTATCACTCAACTTCTCATATAAATCAGTGTGCATTTTTTGCACTATGTCCGGTTTCTTTGCGGCGACAGTCTTATCTTTGAAATGTGTGCCAGGCTGATGCCCAAAAACGCGCCCGCTGGGTGCTACTTTCGCGTGCCCGCGCTCTACCAAATGATAATGTGGCGCCGTATTCCAAATCACGCCCTTAAATGTATCGCCAGAATGGCCCTCCATGTCATGTTTCCAGCTTTTATTTAATTTATGCTTATGCTCTTTGCCGCTATCCGGTGTTGCGTTTTTCAGTTCTTTTTGCATGGTCTTAGTGGCTTTTTCCAGAGCTTCTTCACATTCATAAGGGAACCTCTCATTAGCTACGTCTATCCGATTAATAAACTCATCAATCGTCATCATCCGCACCTCGTTTCCTTTGATTTACCATGAGTTCCAGCTTTTCATGACGCATATATGGGTCAATGGCGGTTATGACGTTATACAGGTTATCGCCATACTGAACGACCGTATTTTCATCTATGCCCTTACGATACCGGATGGTTATTTTCAGCATATATGTCGAAGCGTCTTTATTGGCTTCATACTGCTCATAAAAAGACTTGCCCCGTGCCGGCTCGATTCTGGCATATACCGGATGTCCTACCAGATCTACAAACTGCTGCTCATAAAAGCCGTTGTCGTTCTTTACATCTTTATAGCCCAGCAGATGCACCCGCTTATCAAGCGTACCTATTTTCTGCATGGTATCACTCCCAGTATTGCAGTTGTGTAATCATGCTGCGGATTGTAAAGCTATAGTCGTCCTGTTTGGCTTCATTGCGATTTTCGTAGAGCTCGGCAATGATTGCCAGTTTTGCCATATCCGCCGACGCTTTGAAATTCTCATCGTTTTCGTAATGGCTGCTATAATCAGTAACGGCAGACGCTAAATACGCATCTGCCGTTTTTTCAAGCTGATTGATTAAATTGTCGTCGTCATCATGATCAACTCTGAGATATGTCTTGATATCGTCGATTGTCATTCAAACCACCTACGCATTGGCAATCTGCAACAATACAACCGCGTCTTTATCCAGCATCTTTACATCGTACCGTTCGATTGCCCGGATATAGGTAGCATAGCGCGTAAACCCGGCTTCTGTCGATACGGCTACTTCTACGCCTTTTCGGTCGTAAAAAGCGACTGCATCACTCATGCTGCCAACAAAAAATGGGATTTGCCCCTCTACTGTAAGCAGGCTGTCCGGCAAAGATACAATCTGATGCCCGCGCAAAAGTAACTGCTGCGGATTAGCTAAATCCGGTGTCAGCAGTGGGCGTTTTTGTGCGTCATCTAATTCTGCCAGATAGTCAAGCCCCGTCTGATTGGTAAAGATTTTAGCACTCAAGCCAATCGTTGGGTCAAGGGTCTTAAAGATGGCTTTCACAATGCCCTTATAATCGGTGATTGTCGTAGCAGACAATGCTTTCAGCAGGCTCAAAATGCTTGCATTTTCCGTGTTTACCGCTTTACGCGTGAAGCGACGGCCAATGATTGACATGATATTTACGTCATTGTCGGCCAAAAGCTGGTTAGAAACCGGGATAATATCACCATAGGTTTTGACATTATATGTTTTCTGTTCAAAGTCAAAATCAGACTGTTTGATTTCGTTCAATTCGTCAAACTCCGTCAATACGCCTGTTTCAGTGCCCATGGCCGGCATTCTCCCGCTTAAATACGTTACCGGGGTAATATTGCAGTATGGTTTCAACGATACCATCTGGCGGCGATATTCATATACCGTATTCATCTGTTCTTCCGGCACTACGTAGCCGCCTTTTTCCGGAGAGGCTTCTACAAGTCCCGGCGTACCCGCGGTGTTATATGCTACGGTTTCTTCTTCCGTCAGCGGGCGCCCCAATACTAACTTATTAAAAATTCGGTTCTTCAAATTTGCGGTTACAGCCGTGTTCTTGTTTTCCGGTTCCAGCGGGTTGTTTGTCACGTCCAATCCCTGGACTTTTTCAATTGCTTTCGCCGCATTGTACTGGTTAATTGCTTCTTCCAATTCTCTGGCTTTAGCTGCAGCGTTGTCATACTGTTCTGCTGCCTGCAAATTTTCTACTTCGGTTTTGAGGTCATTAATCGTCCGTCTTAATTCTTCGCTCTTTTTCATTCTGCTAAAACTCCTTTCGCTTTTGCGACCGCAATCGTGATTTTATTGTTCAAATCCTTTTGCAATCTCTGTCGTTTTGCTTTCTGCTCCGCATCATCCGCGGCGTTTTGCTTTTTCCAGGCGGCTATGATTGCATCAGGGATATTCTTCATGTTTCCCGATTTTCCCGCTTTTGCGACCGTCTGTGTGCTATCCAATACGGTAACCTGGAAATACTGTTTTGCTTGCTCTCCTGTCAGCCACGTTTCATTATTTACCATGTCATGAATCGTTTCCGGCGTTACGTCATCGTTAGCAGCGTCGTTGTAAACCGTTTCCATGCCATCTTGGATAGTATTTAAAAAGGTAATGGCTTTTTCCAGGTCATCGGCGTTCCCTACAATTCCCGTGGCCGGTTTATGAATCATAAGGTAGGCGTTCTTAGGGATTTGTCTATCATCGGCGGCGAAAAATATTTGGGTCGCAATCGAACAACACCATCCATCAACTACCGCCGTGGTATGGCCATCATGGCGTTTGATCATATTGGCAATGGCTACGCCCGCTGGTACGCTGCCGCCGCTTGAATTGATGTATATTGTCAAATCCTTGCCTTTTACCTCGTCAAGCTGCTTTTTGATATCTGACGGCCATTGATAGGCGTCGCCTTCGTCCCACCATGCCATAATGGCGCCTTCGTCATCGTCGATGATATCCCCGGAAATATAAATTTCCGCTTTGTCGGCGCTGTTTTCTACTCTAATCAACTATTTTCACCTCCTTTATTGCCTCTATAGGCGATGCCGATATCTTGTAACGCTACATAAGAGCCGTTGACGATATGGACATCTCCGCCTTTTGTCGGCGGAATATCTAACTGCCGGCGTGCATCGTTCGGCGAATAGATAGACGTGCTAACGAGTTTTTGCAAGACGTCGGCTTGCTGTGTAGGATCACCTCTCAAAATCACCTTGACGTTAAATTTAAACTCTAACCCGTCATTCTGTTCTTTCCGTGTCAGCAGTTTCCTGTTCAATTCCTGCTCATACAGCGTGATATTGTATAGCAGCGTATCAACGTAAAAGCTGAGGTTTTGCGCGCTGCTGTTGGCATAGCTGGATTTACTGTAATCATTCAGATTGTTCGGCTTTATCCCGAAGGCTGCGGCAATCTGCAGGGCATTGTACTTCTTCAATTCGTAGAATTGGCTGTCTGTCAGTTTCAGATCTAACGTTTGAATATCAAACCCAATCGGCAGCGTAATGATACGCCGGCCGTTTTCCCTGGCTTGTTCTTCAATCCGTGACAGCAACATGCTTTGCTTTTCTTTGCTTAAATCCCCTACGTATTTAACTACTGCATTGGCCGTTAATCCTTTTTGATACAAGTCATTTAAAAACTTCTGGCTGGCCTTACTGCCCGCCATGTTCGTTGCCAGTATCTCCCTGACGCTTTTGCCGCTTAATCCGCTATCTCCGGTTATCCAGCTCTTTACATGGATGATTTCATCCGGCAAAAACCAGTAGCTGTTGCCGTTTCGTGCATCCATATAGCGGTAATAAAACGACCGCCTGGTAAATTCTTCGGTGTTGTTTACCCATATTTCAATGCGCCGCGGGTCCAGGGGATAGATACCGATAAATTTACCGCCGTTCATAGCAATATATGCGTATGCATTGCCATAATGGTTGCGGCAATATTCCAAATACGTAAAAAACTGTATCGGCGTCATGTACTGATTAGGCTGCACATTGAACAGCTGCATAACATCATGGTTCATAATCCTGTTTTTATTCTCGTCCATGAGATACAACGGCATTTTCCCAATAGATTCTGCCAGCGTTTTCAAACATGTGAAATAGGTGATTTCGCTTATATCCGGGCCGCCTGTATTCGCCTGGTTATTAAAAAACAGCTCATTGATAGTCGATAAACTTATATCGGTACTATCTGAGCTGTTTCTAATCTTTTTCTTGATTTTATCTAATAACTTCACGCGTTCTCACCTTCTTTCTTGTCGGTTATGCCTAGCCACATGTCCAGGGCTGCTTCTCCATCGCCTTTATTGTCGTCTTTCAGCAGGAACCATATTTTCCACGCGTCAATGATAGCGTCGATTGGGTCAATTCGTTCGGTCTGTGTCATTTTATCGACTTTTATTTCCCCGAATGAGTTCGGGGCGGAAATAATGGCATTGACGACGCTCCATGTAAGCAAATCATTGTGTTTGTCATAGCGTACCTGCCTGGCTTCTACGGATAACTGGAAGTCTTTCGTCGTATCGTTCAATGACCGCGCCGACTGCTTGACTTCGGTCAAATCGCAATTCAGTACATCCTCTAAATCGCCTAAAAAGGCACTTGCATTGTGCGCGTCATAACCACAACCAACGATATTCAGATGATAATCGTCTATGAGCTGCTTCAGGTCAGCAATGATTGCTTTATAGTCCGTTTTGATACCGTACATTCCCGATGTCAGCGTAATCAATCCATGCTTTGCCCATTCTCCATACGGTGCTTCATCTGTTTTTTGATGTTCTGCCAGCCGTAACTCCGGCATATATGACTTGCTCCATATGTAAACGTTATCGTCTAGGATTGCAAACAGCAGCGCAATAGATGTTAAGTCGCCGCCGCTTGATAAGTCGATGCCCAGGTAGCAGTCATGACCGGCCATATCAGCTATCGTCAAATTGCTTTCACACATCTTCCAGGCTTTAAGGTCAATCAATGAACCGCCCGTATATGTTACCCATGTATTGAGTGATTTCGTCTGAAAGTTCACCAGGTCAGCGCCGCCTTTTTCTTTTGCGTCAATAGCTTTTTCGGCCATCCTGGCCATCATTGATTTGTCCAGCGTCGTATCATCCTGCCACAATATCAGCGGATTGGCTTTAGCCCAATTCTTAGGCTGCCATATATCATCGTCTTCATCCATTTCAGCGATATAAATAAACAGGGTTTCTTTTTTGATGACCCCTTCCAGTACTTTCTTACAAAATTGATACTGCTGGTAGCAAGGGCCATTCAAGTTAAATCCTGCCGTTGTTATGGCGATGGTGAGAGCTGAGTCTACTTTGATTTGACCATCCAGCATGAGTTTATACATCTGATCGGACGCATGTGCATGATATTCATCGACAACCGCCAGTATGGACCGGAAGCCGTCGGCAGAAGTCGTGTCACGGCCAATCGCCTTTATTTCATTCCCCGTTACCAGGGAGAGGATGCTTGACACATAGTCCTTGACCTTATACAGCTGCTTCAAATCATTGTCGGAATAGATAAATTTCTTTACCTCTTTCCACACGATTTTAGCCTGGTCCATTTTTGTAGCAGTACAGAATACATTGCCGTTGTGATACCCGGAAAACGTGGCAAAGTCGTTACAGAGCTCCCCGGCTATGAAAGATTTGCCATTCTGCCGCCCCATTTGCACGTATGCTTCACGATATCGCCGCTCTTTACTTCGTTTTTTACGCCAGCCAAAAATAGATCCGATAATGAAATTCTGAAACCCTCTGGTAACAAGCGGCCGTTTTTCAGTTCCTTCGCCGATGGTTAGCGTATTCGCTATTTTGATATGCTTTTCGGCTTCGTTGACGTCGAAAATATACGGGAACCCTTTCCGGTGCATATCGTCAATATGACGCTTGCACGCCATCTTTTCCGTCCGGCCAGTCAGCCGTTTGCCACTCAATACCAGCCGCGCGTAATCGGTTGTATGGTCTTTCATGCTTACGCGTCAAGCAGCTTGATAAATTTGTTGGCTGGCTTTTCTTCTTTTTCCGGTATGATCAATTTCAATCGGTCTGTCGTTGCCAGTCCCAGCTTACTGCTGCATCGCATAATCATAGTAGCGGCTTTGTCGGCAATATTGACGTATGGAGACGGGAAAATGTTTCCTTTTGCTGTTTCGTAGGTTAAGCCCTCACGCTGAATGGCTTCCGATGCCCGGATATATTTAGCCCAGTTGTCAGCATAAATAGCTAAAATCGATAAATCGAGGTTGTCCAAAAAATCTGCCCCGGCCGCTTCCCTGGCCACCCGGCAAAATTCTTCTTTAGCGATATCCGGCAAAAAATCAGGTGGCTTCAACTGATCCCGTGCCACTTTCAGCCGTTTTTCCGCCTGCTGCTTATCGATTTTCTCTTTTTTCGTCATGTGTTTCGTGCACATGGACAGTCTTTTTCGTGGCGTTGCCATTTCGGATCACCTCCATCGGGGATTTTTTGCAAAGAAACAGAGGGCGCGCGGGGACCTGAGGCGTAATAAAAACTTTTTCAAACACCCCCGCCGGCGTGCTGCCTGGCAATACGCTTCAAGATACTTTTAATCGCGTTGCGGTCAGTCTTTGAGCGGCTGTACGCTTCATGTATCTTAGCGTGCGTCTTTCTGCTTACAGCTATCAAGTTCGTAGCGTCATAGGCTTTGTCTGGATCATCTTCCAACGGTTCTATGTGGTGTACAGTATCTGCTCTCACAATGTGGTTGTTTGCATATAGTTCGTATTCATCCAACCCATTTGCCAGGCTCATGATGATACGCCTTAGCTTGCGCCATGCCACCCCGTGATAGAACTGATCCGCCCCCTTGTCACGATGTTCGGTATCATATTCTTTGTGCCGCCTGGAAGCTTGCGGGCACGGCTGCCCTTGTGGATGTATCTTACCGCATATGCTGCATACTCTTGTCAACATGATTCTGCCGCCTTTCAATGGTTTGAGCTTCCCTGGCAGGGGTACCCTTTGCCTTTACCCCTACCCCCCTGTTTAATTAGTCGCATAAAAAGAGGGCGTCACCTGTTAGGTGCGCCCTTATTCACATTTCTTTATTGTATAGTATACCACGCTTCCATGTATTATTTTGTACTGAGTTTATTCTATTTTGTAGAATTGCTTATTATATTTAATAAAAAAATGATTAAGCGCGACGTCTTTCAAGTATCCGCGGGCATAGCTGAAGCTATAGCCCGTTACTTTCGCTACCTCTTCCCAGGTTAAGCAGTCAATGTACTTGCTGTACAGTATCACCCTGTCTATGCCGCTTTCCATCGAATCTATCTGCTTGATGACATCCATCTGGAACTTGCGGTATGCTTTGACTTTTTTCTCCTGCTTGCCTAATTCTTCCTTGTACTGTTCCAGGCTATGGGCGTCCCAGTAATGACCGCTGCCGCCCCTGATAGCCCCGTCAATGGCAGCTGTAATATTATCCGTCGGGCCGCCAAAGATTTCGCGCCTCATCCTGTTAATTAACTTTTCACGCTGTTTTATTTCGGCTTCAATCAGCCGATACTGGCTCAAATATTCATCAGCTGTCATTTCTCTACCTCCTGTGTTTCTTACTTATCCGCATCATGGCGGCGCTCCTTTTCGAGCTCCTGACGATGCTTTACGATTTTCAAAACGCGGCTGCACTTGCTGCTACATGGCTTCATTCCAATAGCGTAGGCTTTCCTGTAAAACCAGTTCGGCTCAACCGGACCGCCGCAAACCGGACAAATCCCCGGCTCTGCATATTCCAGGTTCTTTAAAACCTGTTCATAGCATGCATCGCATACAAGAGAATGCTGTTGGCTCTTGAATTTCGTATTGCAATTGATACATCTTCCACTCATATCTTCTTCACCTCATTTTCGCCTAATAATGGCAAAATCCCTTTGTAGGCGCTTTCTATCTTTTGGGCAGCGTCTGTCATTAATTCGATACTGTTTTCTATCTGCTCCCGAATATTCAGATGAGATGGATATCCCAGCTTTAACTGATTTGTTATAGTAGCTGCCACCTGAATAATTTTTATATACCTATCTGCATTCCATTCAGTCAGATCTATGCCTGTGGCCTTACGTATTTTCTCCAGCGATGCTTGTAATGTTTCCAGTTCTTTCTGTGCTCGTGCTTCCTGATATCTCACTTTTTCATATGCATCTTTAAAGGCTTGCTGTTTCGTATACTCATCATTTCTTCCCAGGCCACGTATAAACGCTATCATAAATCCTTTATCCACAACCGCTTCATGCCATTCCGCCGGCTTTTTTATGCGTAAACGTCCCGTTTTCTCATGGTATTCCATGATTCCCCAATTAGGCGGTATGATCTCCCCGTCTGTCAATCCTTTCGGGACAACTAAATACCACTCATTGACGTACTTATATAGTTCATCGCACTTGCCCGCATCTTCCAGCTCACGGCGTAAATCGCCTTTGCTGATTTTAACTTCCATGCCAATTGTTTCAAACGACCGTGACGGATACTGATTCATTGCAATTGCATCTGCATGCCGCTTTAATTCCGCGCCGGTACTATTCCCGACTTCAAACCCCAAAACCCAATTAGGCTCCTGGTATCGTTCATGGATTGCCTTATCTATCATGGCTGTACTTATATTCATAGGCTCCCTTCTTTCTATTTCCAGATTCTCGCGTTCCATAGTGCGGCCGCTTCTTCCCGTGACTTGCTCCACCCGCCTTTGGCCCGGCAATTTGTGCAGAAGACATAGTACACCTGACTGCCGCCGCTCCATAGCATTACCGGCTTGCGCGTACCGCAAAAAGGGCAGCGCTTTAAAACCTTGCTTCTTGATTCTGTCATTTACACCATCTCTTTCTCATCGGGTGCAAAAATGTACACTTCTACCCGCGGATTCCTCCGATCTATATAAAACTCATCCCGGAAGCTGATGATTTCATCCCATCCGTCATTCTTGATGATCCCCACTTCCTGCAAGCTATCTAAAATAAATTTCTTTGCAAACGCCACATTATCTTTATCGCGGCGGCGGTTCGGTTCAATCCACCTAAACACAATCTTGGCTTTGTCGATACGCCAGTCTCTCACTTTAAGCATGCCCAGCTTACAAAGCATATGAGCGTCACGGCTCATCCTGCTTCCTTTTCGTGCGTTTGCACGATTGGCCCGGACGTATTCGTTCAACCCGGGCAATGTTCCCGGTATGACGATTTTCAGCATTTCTTACATCGCTCTCCTTTTTTCTCATGACAACGCTAATCATCCAGCCTCGCATTTCATCGAGTTTTGTTGTCGCCTTGCTGTACCAATATTCCGGATATAATTTTTCCCACTCTGTATTGACGTCAACCAGTGCCGCCATTTCATTTAACTTTTTCCCGGACCAACGATAATCCGATTTTTTTACAACCGGCTCTTTCAATCCTTGCGATGCCCGCCAGCGTCTTTTGTTCGGTATGCCTTTTGTGAGATAATTCGCCAGATCGGTAAATCCTGTTTCGGAAGGCTGCAGTCGATTCACATTCACATAGCCTAAAGATGGGCGCACCTTTTCCCCTTTTCTTCTTGGTGCCGTCCACAGCTCTTCGATGGTGTCCCGGCAAAGTGCCCCGTCCATGATGACATGGTGATGCAGCCTGTACATTTTCCCGCCGTCTTTTTCTTTCCATTCCGTGACAGCGATGTACTTCATTTTAGGCAAACCTTCTTTTTTTCTCCGGTTGTTGATTCTCCGGATATAGTTCGTCAGAATCGTTTCAGCCTCTTCCGGACTTTCTGGTAAAAACTCCGGGGCATATGTCAGATGTACCACATAGTCACCCTTATCAAAATTGGCTGCTATTTTTCTTCTCAATTTCTTCCTGGCATTTTTTTCATTTGCCTGGATCATCTTCAATGACGACTTCTGCTTTTTCTCTTTTCTCCCTTTTTTCTTGACATCGTATACCCGGTATATCTCAACTTCGAGGAAACTCCCACAATATATTCTTTTCTCTCTGATAAAAGATCTAGGTATCATGATGCCACCCTCTTATTACGCAATTATTATTCCTAATGGTTGAAAAGATAAAACCCATTACAAGCCCGCAAAACCGTCAAAGACGGCGTAAAAAAAATAGAGATAATCCTTATATACATATATAGGGGGGAAATCCAAAATAACGTTATATATGTATATAAGGAATTATTCTTAGAACAACGAGACTTCTTTTACTGTTGGCGCTGCTTGTTTAGCAGCCGTTTTTACTTTTTTCTTCTTTTTCGCTTTCTTTGCTTTTAAGACGCTATCCGCATCATACGGCGCGGATATATGTGCTGCGTCTTTTGAAATCGCATCGCGCCGCATCATGACTGCTTTATGTTCGTTCACTGCATATTCGTTTACCTGTCTTTCCTGGTTGTCTTTCCTCTTGCGTTCTCTCAGTTCGATGATCTTTTTTTGAACCGGGGATAGTTCATAGCTGCAAGAATAGTCAATGGAAATAAAATACTGGCAATCGTTGCAGTGATTCCAGCAAATGCTTTGTTTTTCTTTATGGCAATATACGAAGCTGTTTGCGTCTTTCCCGCAAAGCGGGCATTTCATCGTTTTCATTTTTGCGGTTCTATGACTTCAACGGTACGCTGATTAAAACGTTCAATCGCTCCATCTACATCTGTTTCGCACTGGCTGAACATAATATCCGCGCCGCATTTGTCATTTAAACAGCGAATGGCGATGATGGGGAATGCCTCTTTACCTTTGACGACTTCTACCTTGCTGCCACAAAACGGGCACGTTTTCAAATTTTCCTGTTTGCCGAATATCCTTTTAAATAACTTCATGGTGTTACCCCTCCTGTACATCTAAAAAATCAAATAAGGTCGGTTCTGTCTTTTTTGCTTCTTCTGTTTTTAAATATCCCAGCCCATCACGGAAATAGTCCGGATTTAATTCTATCCCTATCCCTTTCCGGTCTTTTTTCAAAGCTACCAGCGGGACCGTCATCAATCCACCAAACGGATCTAAAACAATTTCACCTGGGTTGCTGTAGCGATCCACAAGCCGTTCCACGATATCCAGCTGTAACGGGCAAAGATGCATTTGTTTCCTCTTTAGCCGCTGTTGCGTGTTCAACGTTCTCATGCGGTTAATGTCATCCCAAACGCTGTCATTCCAGCTCCCTGGCGCTACCACCATAAAAGAGGCCGGCAATTTGCCGTCTTTATCAAGGTCGTTCGCCAATTTTATATGTTCTTCATAGTTGTATACGTGCGTCCTGCTGTACTGTCTGTATACCTTTTGCAGGTTCTTGACAGGCACGTTTTTTAATTCTTCCTTTGTAATCAGCCTGTCGCCGCTGCTCCGCCAATATCCGTGAGCATCAATCTGCCATTGGCCTCTTGTGTAATCGTCCTTGCTCTTTTTTACCGGCGTATCTGCATATGCCGTCGATGTGTCGGTCGGAAGTTTTCTAAACAGCAGTACGTATTCTTCACAGCCGACGCCCATTTTCGTGCCGTCCTTGCTGTTTTCTGTCCATCCCAGGCGGTAAGTCTGGTTATTTTCCCGTACTACGTCAGTAACTACGGTGATCATTCCGAAAAACTGGAAACCATGTTTCATATAATGCAGGATGGTCAGTGCGTGAAAAGGCTCTACCGTCGGCATGCCCGTCCCTGTCGTATTTCCGAATAATATCCGGTCTTTGACATGGCAGCAGAATACGCGCCCCGGCTTCAACACCCGCAAAAGATTAGGCGTCATAAAATCCATCTGCTTAAAGAAACGTTCCGTGTTTTCGTTATGTCCCAGGTCGTTGTAACATTCGCAATATTCATAATGATTGCCGAACGGAATAGATGTGATGATTTCATCTACGCTGTTATCCGGCATGGTGGCCAGTTCTTCAATACAATCATTATGTATGGCTTTGTAGTTTTTTCCTTTAGCTTCAATGCGTTTGACGCCGATACTGCGCTTCATTTCTTCTACGGCGTCCGCTTGTGCTAATCCGTACTGCTTGATGATCTTTTCCATTTCCTTCGTCAGCCTGTCGTACTGCTGCCATTTTTCTTTTAGGACCTTGAGTATTTCCTGTTCCTGCTCCATATAGATGATGTCTATGACAACTGGCTTGTTTTGTAAAAATCGATAGCAGCGGTGTATGGCCTGGATAAAATCATTAAATTCGTAGTCAATCCCTAAAAAGATTTCACGATGACAATATCGCTGGAAATTACAGCCGCTCCCGGATAATTCTTTTTTCGTCGCCAGAATCCGGTAACGGCCTTCACTGAAATCTATCGTGTTCGTTTCGCGCTTATCTAAATCCTGCGATCCGAAAATTTCCCGGCATTCTGGTATAGCTTTTTTGATAGCATGCCGTTCCGATTCCAAATCATGCCAAATAATGAAATGGTCGTCCGGGTTATCATCAACAATCTCTTTCGCTTTAGCCACCCGGATATCAATGCTTTCCCGCTTTACCCTGGCAGCTTGTGATAATCCAACGGCAAAATCAGGTATCATCTTGCCCTGGCCGTCTTTTTCATACGTCATCCTGGCGTTCGATGCTTCCAGCATGTGGTACCGTACATCTAATGGCGGCAAATCATACCCCTCATCGCTATACCCCAAATCGGAAGGCTTCTGCAAAAACAGGGCCCAGGTGGATAGCCACAACCAAAATTCTTTTTCTTTGTGAGGATATAACGTAAGATTATTGGCCTTCGTGCTGTCGCGCTGGAAAAACCGTGTCAGTGCTTGCGCCGTGTCCATGATTTCGAGGAAGCCGGCATAATGGATCAGTTCTTTATACCGGTTCGGTGAAGGCGTTGCCGTAGCCACTAATTTATATTTCACGCCCTGGAATTTATTTAAAAACGTCTGATATGTCTTGGAGCCGTAGCTCCGTAATACGCTGGCTTCATCGAGGCTGACAGCGCTAAAGTACGTTGGATCTATATTTCCATCCCGCACTCTCTCATAGTTCGTAATCATGATATGATTCTGGCAACTACGTATTTCATCCATATTCCGTACATACGTCGGGGCGGCCATCTGCAACAGGTGTACCGCATCATGGGCAAATTCCTGTTTAACCCCCAGGGGGCAAATGATTAACGCCGGTTTCTTGATATGTTCCGTGATAATCCGGCACCATTCCAGCTGCTGTACAGATTTGCCCAGTCCGAAGGCTTCAAACAATGCCCGCCGGCCACCGGCTACGGCCCACTGTACCGCGTCCCGCTGATGGGGTTTTAGCGCGGGGTTGATTTCCGCGCTTGAGATGGTAAATCCCGATTTCGGTGCCTGGACAACTTTAGATTCTAGAAATTTTCTATATTCTGCATCCATCTTTTTCATCTCGTTTCAATAAATGTAATCTTCCCTTGCAATGCTCCTAAATTGGATTTTTCTTTAAATTCGTATTCTTTCGGCTGATAGCCTTCTTCCATCGGTTCTGTCAAATACCAAATGTTGCCGCTGCCCGGCTCCCACTGTACCGTATAGGGATCTAATTTCTGTCCCGCTTCCAGTTCGATGGTCATATTGCCGCCAAAGTGCTTCGTAATCGTACCCACAAATGAACCGCCGATTACGCTGATAATAAAGTAAGCGGCAATCAGAATGATAAATAGTTTTACAATGTATTTCATGTGCGCTACCTCCCTAGACTCATCGCTTTTAACGCGGCCAGTCCCCGCGCGTTTTTCCGCCCTGTCTGCTGTTTAAAAAGGCTTCGAGTAACGTCCCTGGTCAAAGTATGCTCATTGAATATGAGTATTTTCTTTTGCGCTCTATCGTATCGCCAGCATATAGGTTGACGTTTCTTCATGATAATCACCTACCTTGGCATTCCATCGGGGCCATGTACGCTCCCGTACTTTGCTTTCCAGTCCTCTAACGCCCGTATTTCCTGCCCGCATTCTTCTTCCAGCATTTCAAAAAATTCTGTCAGCTTACAGCGTCCTTCGTTGATACAAATGAAATCATTTTTTACATACCGCTGGACATTTTTTATTTTCCCTGGCGTAAATCCATAGTTTTCATGCAAGACAATCAGAAACATCTTATATGCGATTTCCGCCGAATTTCTGTAATTGACGCGTTCGTCGTTCCCGCTGATGGGCTTGCTCCCTAATATTTCGCGGTATGTCGTGTCCGTTGTCGCTACCTTCTGGACTTTATTCATGAAGTCTTTAAACAGCCGTTCATTCATGCCCGCATCATGGTCGAGACTGTCCAGCTTTTTCTTGAGTATCTCCCACTTGATGTACTGCGCTTTTCCGAAAAGTTCCATGATGGCATGGAAGCGGCGCCGGCCAAACCGGTAATGATCATGCAAATTCTTATAAAACACAACCATAACCGTAACGGCTGCTATATTATCCGGCAGATGATAGAGCTTATCTTTCCTGTAAAGCGTCTTTAACAATTGATATTCCATCAAATCACCTCCCTAAAGATTGGTAATGATATCCACAAGCTGCCCATTCCCGTATTCAGCTATGGCCAGCATAATCAGCACAAATGCGATGATAATTAACGCGCCTATCTTCGTGTAGCGGGCTTCTTCTTCCAGATTTGCGATTTCCGCCATCAACATCTGATTGTTTAAGATCTGTTCTTCCAGTTCATCTTCCATGCTTGCAACCGCTTCTTTACGGTTGTTGTGATTTTCTTCTATCCACCCGGGGATGTTCTTTTCTTTTTCCAGTTCATTTAACATTTCATTCCCTCCTCTTGTTTTTATAGAGTGCCTTGTTTTTCGGCTGGTGCTTGCATTTCGGACGGTCTCCATGGCACAATATGCCACGCGGCTTACATTCTCTATCGTCAGCACATACAGGCGCCAACTGTCCCGATGGAGTGACGACGTAATGTATCGGCCCGGTCAATATTTTGTGGCAATAATAACATCGTTTCATTTTCCCTTCCCTTATTTTTTCCTGGTATGTTCCAGCCTCTTCCTGATTTTTTCGATGTTCTGTGCCTGATAGCCCATGATATCGCTGTCAGCCTTCCAGTCTCGTTTCTGTCCTTGCTTCTTTGGGCTTTTGTCCGGCTCCATATGTGATACCCGGACCGGCCCCGGCTTGTACCAGTTTTCCATAACCCATTATCACGCTCCTATTTTTCCGCTTTCGCTTTCTGTGCCATACGAGCACTTTCAGTGATCGGCACGGATGCTTCTGTCGGAAGATAGATGACCTGGTTCGATGTCTTTTCGATGGCTTCGACCCATTTCTGTTCCATCGATTCAGGATATTGCCGGATGCTTTCGCCAAGGATACGGTTTGCTTCGGCCTGTTTGCTGGCCGCTTCCATTTCTGCTTCGGCTTCCTGGACTTTGATTTGACGGTCCTGGGTTGCTTTAGCCAATGCTGCTTCTCCGGCCTTGCTCTGTTCCCATACTTTATATACCGGATATCCAAAGACGACGCCGGCTGCCATGGCAACAAAAATGCCGAATGTTACCAGTGCGGTTGCACATGTCGCCAGTGTGATCGTTCCGTTATTTTGAAATAATATTCCTATCCCGAACGAAATCCCTAAAATAATAATCACGCCTGCAATAATAATCGTCATACCATTTCCTCCTATTTTTCCTATTCTTTCCTATTTCTTCCAACTGCTGATTTTCTGTAATGCCGCTGTGACTTCGTCCGGCCACAGGGAACCTAGTACGTCATCCGTGAGGGGCGTACGATACGTAATTTCCCAGTATTTTCGGTGCTTCTTCAAGACGGCCAGCTCGAACAGTCCTTGTGGCCCGCCGTAGCTGTAAGGGCCGCGGATGACGGAAGCCCCGTAGCCATTCTCAAAGTGGAATTCAGAGGCTTTCGCCAATTCGTCCCACGGCGTAAATTTACCGAATTTCATGCTATCGCCTCATTTTTCTACCTTTTTCCACGGTTGCCGTGGTATATATCGACTGGCCCGTTCTGCTTTTCATATACTTCCAATGCCGGGTAATCTATATTGCACTCTACATTGAGGCATTTCATAAATTCCCAGATGGGCACTTCATTGTGAGTCAGGACGTAAACCTTGTCTTTGTAGTAGTTCTGCAAATCTTTTATCCGCTTATCACGCCATTTATACTTCGTGTACAGCGTCCAGAATATGACGATAGCTACCCCGGCTATCATATCGCGTGTCTTTGCTATGAGTTTCAGATCGCGCGTCCGTCCGGTTATCATCTTCTGCATCCGTGCGGCCATGCGTTCATTCTCCATGCGGTCGAATCCGTATTGCTCCAGCTCGTCGCGCCATTGGAGTATGTCGGCGTTGTCGTACTTGTCTAAGTCGTTCCACAAGTTGAGCATTGCGGCGCCGCCGCCCGAATCCGTATTTATCATGCAGGCAATTAAACAGGAGTGTTGTTGCCCAATCCGTGCCGCTTTCGGCGCCTGCTTCGATTTCAAGCGCCCGGCGCTGTCGGCGGCGTTTACTAAATGCGCTGTTCAGTGTGTTCATTGGTGCTTACTCCCTTCATGATCTGCAATTCGTTGAATCACGAAGTCCGCACACGGTTGCGCCATGCCATTTCCAATGGCCTTGTACCTAGCTGAGTCACTACACGTTTTATCATCAATGAGTGTCCAGTTATCCGGCAGGCCTTGCAGCCGTTCACATTCAAGCGGTGTAAACTTGCGAACCACCAATTCGTCAATCATCGCAGTCATCCCTTTCTAGTACTAGGTTCTCACTGCCCCCCCATTAACACCGCCGCTGGCTCTGAGGCAGGCGCCCTTATCATCAGCAGTTGCCTCTTCATAGCTTAGGCGTGAATAGGTTAGTGGTATTTGATTACCGCCTGTCCCCATCCTTGCTTGCAGTGTCGGGGACTTATCGCTTACTCGTATTGCGTCGCAAGCGTGGCTCATGTCATAGCACTTTGCCGTTTCAGTACTGTTTCCAGTATCAGCGGCAGTTTTTTCTTGTGCTGCTTTGCTCGTCGCAGTATCCCTTGGCAGGCTTTCGGGCTTAAAAAGTATTTCCTCTGTACCCCCCCCCACCTGTATAATCTGCGACAAGGAAGATTCTGCGGCGTCTTTGGGGGACTCCCCAATATTGGGCGTCCAGTGTTCGCCACACGACGCAACAGTTTCTGCTTCTAACCATTCCGGCGCCTGCCCACTTTCCGTGTCCAGGTACTGGAATTTCGGTTTCTGTGAACGCTTCAAGCACGGCTTTAAAGTCCATCCCTTTATTGCTTGTGTAGGCTCCTGTGACGTTTTCCCACACTGCGTATTTAGGATATTGGCCGTTTGTTGCTCGTCGCATTTGTCGAATAATGTCAATTGCTCGTACAAAGAGGCCGCTCCTTTCTCCGGCCAGTCCTGCTCTTGCGCCTGCTATTGACAGGTCTTGGCAAGGACTGCCCATTGTGACTATATCGACTGGCTCAATGGCGGCGCCGTCTATCTTGGTGATATCGCCTAGTTGCTTGACGTTCGGAAAGTGGCGGGCCGTCACGGCTTGGGGGAAAGCCGCTACTTCGCTTGACCATATCGGCGTTACTCCTGCCCTCGTCGCAGCGATTAGCCAGCCGCCGATTCCATCAAACAAACTGCCTAGCTTCATAACAGGATACCCGTCTTTCTAGCCATCCAATAGCCGTAGCTGAGGCCGCGCCGCCGTGCTTCTTCGATGCACTGCCCCATACTGCTCAATTTTTTCGTTTCCGGGGTATAGGTTTTCGGTTTCGGCGGTCGATGACCTTTACGGAACTGCTTTTTGATTTCTTTGGCAAATTCGGCGTCTTTGGCCTTTTCTTCTTTTTCTCTGGCTTTTTCCTGCATCCGTTTAATCTTCATTATTTTCCGCTTCTTCCGTTGCCATCGGTTGCATACAGCGTTGACCATTTCCCGCCGGCATGTCGGGCTGCACGTATATTTCCGTGTTCGGGGATCGTCTATCTGCTTGCCGCAAACGATACAGAAATCGGGTGCCGGCTTTTCGCCGCGGTTAAATTCCGCTTCATATTTATCATGCTCTTGCAGTATCCGTTCCCGACAAGCTGGGCACGTTTTCTTTTTTCTCCCTCGTGATTCAAGGGTAAAGACATGCCCGCAAATCATACATTTTCTTTCCAGCTCTTCCATTTTCCCACTCCTTAAAACCACGTTTTATGAATCAGATCATAGTGCCACCACATGCCATTTTGATAGCGCACGCAATAGTAGCCGTTAGCTATAAAAATGGCTTCCGGGTTTCCGTTTCTCCATGTCCCTTTTGCCAGTTGTTTATAGACGACGTCTGTCAACAAATCTTGCACGCCGTCCGGCACCAGCTTCCAGCCTTCTGTTCGCCTGAGTCTGTTCCTCAGTGCATCCTTACTGATTGTCTTCATCCCAATCCCTCCTATCGGATAATGATGCGTTGCCCTGGTTGCAGATTGTCGTCTTCCTGCAAGCCGTTGTTGATTTGAATTTCGTAGATAGTTTCACGAATGTCCTGCCCGCGTGCATCGGCGACACTGCGGGCAATATCCCACAATGTTTCGCCGTCTTTGACGATATGGACAGCCGCATCATCGGCGGCCACGGTCGCCCCTGGCCCGCTGTCTCCGATTCCTGTACCGGTATAGACGCCAATGCCAAACGCTGTTAATATCGCTATGGCCATTCTGGCCACTTTTGTTTTCATCGGTATCTCTTCCTTCCTATGGCGTGCTGTTCCCTACGCCTAAAAAATATCGAGGTCGTTCAATTCGTTCTTGATCTTTTCGGCTTCGTCATCGGTCAATGAAGTGAAATCATCTATGCCGGCGGCTACGACGACAATATTGCCGACTACAATATCAGAACCTAATACGATGTTTGCATCTAATCCGTCGAGTTTGCCCGTTTCATTGCAAATAAGCAGGCACCTTTGGCTTGGCCTTCTCGTATGATAGATGTACGGGCTGATATTCACGACTTCAATATTTCCCTGTACCAGACTCTGGAAGTCTTCCAGCACATTCTGTACTTCAATGAGTTCTGCTTTTTCGCCTGGCTTTTTATATACTGCTAACATGTGTCCACCTTCCTTATTTATCGTCATGATCACTATTCATTTCCGCTTCCCTGGTTTTCCGGTACGCTTCTAATGCCTTGACGTTTTCCGGATTCTGATAAAATTCCAGGATATCCATGTAAAAATCATCCAACATGATCATCACCGCCTTGTCTTACATTTCCAGCATGGCCCCTTTTTCATCTTCTACTTCATCAATCCACTGCTGCACTTTCCAGATCGGCACAAGATCGCCACAAGCCTGTGCATATCCCCGCGCAAACATGGACAACGTTACAACCCCACCCTTTGCCCAGATGTACTTTTTATCTTTTACGCCTTCCTGGAAGTTGAGCGCATCTTCCCAGTAGGATTGCAAATTAGTCTTTAAGACAAATTCAATATCGTCTGTCATATAGGTCATCTTTTCGTATCATCAACTACTCGAGTTTTAAGCTCAACGAATATCTTTTTTACTATCACATTTGACGTTTCATTTAAGCGCTGGTGGGCGGCATTTTTATTTTTATCAATGCTTTTAGCTTCTTGGATGATGACTTCATCCATCACATCGAAAAGCCGCGTGTATGCTTCAATCGTTTCTTTTTGTTCTCCACAGAGTAAAGCATGAAGCTCTTTCTGCATCTCAAACTTTTCATTCAGCAAAAGGCTCATCCTCTTCTCCGCTGCATATATTTCTACCTGGTTCATGACTTCATCACCTTCTGTTCAATCTTTCCCGTATTTTACCCAGTCTAGAAAAGACTTTATCCAGTTCCACATTATGTAAATTGATGAAACTGTAATATAGAACCAACAAAATTCAAATACTTTATCAGATAACGTATGCAATGAACATTGATAGGCCATTAAAATTCCTGTGCAGGAATAGGCTGTGCCATAGAATTCGTGTTTCGTAATCATGAATTCATATGGATCTTTTTTATTTTCCTGATTCATTACCTTCACCTTCTGATTAATCCAACATGTATATCGATACGCCGAGTGCCATACAGGCAATTAATAAGGCCACAACTGAAAAAACAAGTCCCATTAAATTTTCTTTATTCATTGTTCCCGCCTTTCTCATTTCTTCCAGCCGCTAATTTTTTCTAGCCACTCTGTAACTTCTTCCCTGGTCAAACAGATAAAGTAACCAATGGTTAATGAACTTTCTGCAAAAGGGCTATTGATGGGTTTGCGATACTTTATATTGACAACCAGCTCAAATACTCCTTGCGTACTACAGCTAACTTTGGCTCCATAGCCGTTGCTGAATTTGAATTCATAGTTCTCTGAGTGGTCTTTGTCATTAATCCATGCTCTATATGGCATGAAATCCCCGAATTTAAGGCTATCCTTATTCATCGTTCCTACCTCCCGCATCATTCAGCTCATCGGCGAAGGTTTGAGCTTCCGCTTTAGTTTTAAATATTCCGCCCCGCCATTCCCGGTTCCCGGCGTGGTCCGTTTCGCCGGGATGACGGAAGCGGTATACCTGGTAATGTTTTTCTCCACAAGCGTAATTTGTGGCTACTCTCCATGGGTTTTCCATATTGGCTCCCTCCTCTTTTAGGCAATGCCCGTCCAGCCTTTTTTGGCTGCATATTCGTCAAGATCCTTTCGAGCTTCGGCCAATGTCGTTCTCACCATCAGTTGTTTCATCCGGTGCTAGCCGCCTGTTTTTTCCCGATAGTAGCAAAGTGTATATGGGTCACCGCTGAACATTGGTATAGCCCTATAATGCCGGCCACAGTTGTCTACGTATTCGTTGTAGTGCTTCATGCTTCTCACCTTCCTTTGATTTAAAATTTCATCCACTCTCGTGTTATAATATGTTTAAAATTCAATATAATTTGCGAAAGGAGCTAGCATATGTCAAGAAAAAATAAGCTCAAAAGAAATCGTCGATCAATAACAGTACAATTTACAAATCCTGAATGTCGTGTAATGTTTAATGTAATGGAGTGTCTTGTTTCAGATGTCTATGAAGTGGGGGTAGATATTCCTGCAATAATTGCATCTGTCACTAATTCAGGATACGAAAAGTTAAAAAACTATAATTTGACGGATAATATGCCAGATGGAATTGGTGAATTCCCATTAACCGTTAAGGAAATGTGTGGAGCTTTATATTCCTGCAATTGGGTTTTAGAAGATTACGATGATGATCTTCTTCCTAATAGCAGAGAAGAAATTTCCGCTTTAAGAGATAAGCTTGATAATTATCTTTCTCAGATACTGGCTATTTCTTCTGATTCCGTATAGCCTTTTTCTTGGCTACTTCAAATAAATTTCGCAATCCATCGTGCTTCATACCGTGAAATACTTTTATACGTATAAATGATTTTGTTGAATAATGATTATCTTTTTGAGCCATGTCCCCGCATGGCTCTTTTTTATTTCTATCCATGCTCACACCTCCTCCTACATCATCCAATCTGCTGCTTGCCGCAGGATATCGAACAACATGGCCGGAACGTTGTCGCAAGCAATGTTGACGTGTTTTACAGCCTGGCTTTCTAAGTCAGTAACTTCAACGGTTTCGTCGTTGATAAGTTTAAGCTGGAAGTATTTGCCACCAGCCGCTAACGCCTGTTCAAAACGTCCCAGCGCGATCATTTTCCGCGTTTGTTCCGTCATGCTTCTCACCTCTTACATTATTTGTCTAGTATACTAGATATTTAGCTTACAAGTTCAGGCCATGTAACGCCTAATGCATTGGAAATTGCTTCCAGCGTAGAAATTTTAACTTCTATTTCTTCCCCATTTTCCAACTTTGAAATAGTCGCTCGTGATATTCCCGACAGCCGTGCTAATTCCTGCTGGGTCATCTTTTTTGACTTTCTAATACGAAGGATATTATATGCCATTTCTGTCTCCTCCTTTCGCCTCTAGTTTACTAGATATATATTTTAATGTCAAGTATATTTGACATTTTGCCCGCCGTTATTGTATACTGTACTTGACAATAAAACAGGAGATGTAAGTATGAAAATTGGTGAGTGGGTACGACAATATAGAAAAGAACGTGGCCTATCAATGCAAGCTTTCGGTGACCTTTGTGGGTTGAGTCGAGCATATATATCAATTCTTGAAAAAGGAATCAACCCTACTACTAATAAACCTTTTTCTCCGACTATTCAAACGGTACAAAAAATCGCAGACGTTACCGGGCTTGATCTAAATTTGTTGGATAAGGATCAATCTCTTATTATTAATGCCAAATCATCTGATGATAATCAAAACATTTCCGATGATGATAGAGAGCTTCTTGCCCTCTATCATGGCCTCGATGCTGAAGACCGCGCCGAAATTCGTGGTGAAATCAAAGGTATGTTAAAAGCCGCTAAATATAAATCTAAGGTTAAGAGCGACGAGGCAATCTAATTGTTGTTGATTTTAAAAAATAAATGAGGTGATAATGTGTTTAATATATTCAAAAAAAAAGATAAGGTAGTGATTTCACTGACCTCATCCCCTAAAGAATCTGAAAAACTTGAAAAATCGAAAAAGTATATCCGCCATAAAGGTATTTCTCTATTATCTTTGCCTGATAACTATATTGTATTGGATCTAGAAACTACTGGCTACAATCCCCATTTTGATGAAATTATCGAAGTAGCCTGTATTCGTTATTCTGGTTCTGAAAAAATAGATTCATTCCACTCGTATGTACAACCTACCCCTTATGGAGATGATTCCATTCATTATGTAGATGACTTTATTACTAAATTAACGGGAATTACTGATGACATGCTGGTCACTGCTCCTAAATTTAAAGATATCGCAAATGAATTGTACGATTACTTAGGAGATTCTGTTATTGTTGGCCACAATGTTAATTTCGATATCAATTTCCTGTATGATAATTTTTTAAAGTGTTTAGGCTGTGAATTTAAAAATGACTACCTGGATACTATGCGTTTATCTCGCATCGCCTTGCCTGATTTACCACATCATCGATTAAAAGATTTAAAAGAATACTTCTCCATTGACGGGGTTCAGCATAGAGCCTTGAATGATTGTCAAATCACTCATACTGTTCTTTCCAAACTCTTAGACTACATTCAAGAAAACAATGTTGATCTAGAACGTTATCTACATCCCAAGAGGTTTGATTTGACGTCGCTTACTGGTGACGTAACGTTAAACGACCCGTCTAATCCGCTGTATGGAAAACATTGTGTATTCACGGGAAAACTACAGCGATTTGTCCGGAAGGATGCTGCACAAATCGTTTGTAACATCGGCGGTTGTTGTGACAATAGTGTTACCAAAAAAACTAATTTTCTTATTATCGGTGGCCTTGATGATATTCCTCTTGTCAAAGATGGTAAAAGTACAAAAATGAAAAAAGCAGAAAAATTGATATTAGATGGTCAAGACTTGAAAATATTGAGTGAATCCACGTTTTACGATTTAATTGAAGATTCTATTAAATAAATTCACAAGATAAAATAGTAAAAGTACATGCAATAGTGGTTGTTGCAAATTACGCAACAACTAAAAAAAGCCCCGTGCCCTGCTGGAACAGGTACACGGGACGCGCCGTCGGTATTGGCGTACCGTATCGGCAATTTGTAAATCTACTGTGCGAGGCTGATTTACTCTATTATTATACCATAAATCAGTCTCCTATATAGGGAAGGACTGATTTTTTTATGTTAAAAACCGACATGACAAACGAAAAAAGTACAGCAGTTATCTACGCTCGCTTTTCATCGGATAAACAGCGTGAAGAATCTATCGAAGGGCAAATTAGAGAATGTACCCAATTCGCAAAAGATCAGAATCTGGAAATCATCGCTACATATATAGACCGCGCCTTATCAGCTCGATCAGACAACCGGCCGGACTTTTTGCGCATGATTGCCGACAGTTCTAAAGGTCTTTTCCAGTATGTCATCGTCTACCAGCTGGACCGCTTCAGCCGCTCCCGCTATGATTCTGCCGTCTATAAGCACAAACTGAAGAAAAACGGTGTACGCGTCTTATCGGCAAAAGAACGAATCGGCGATGATCCCAGCTCTATTATCTTGGAATCCATGCTCGAAGGATATGCAGAATACTACAGCGCTGAATTGTCGCAAAAAGTAAAACGCGGCATGACGGAAAATGTCCTGGAACATAAATGGACCGGCGGCTATGTTCCCCTGGGATATAGCCTGGCCCCTGACAAAACACTGCAAATTGACCCGTCCGGCGCGGAAGCCGTGAAAATCATATATGAAAAATGGCTTTCCGGATATCGTATCATGGACATCATTAGATACCTGAATGAACACAACTACGTCACATCCCGCAAATCGAAGTTCCGCTACAATAGCTTGAACCGAATCTTAACCAATCCTATATACACCGGCTTATATCGCTGGGGAACTATCGAAGTCGCCGACTATGCCCCCGCCATCATCACGCAAAAGCAATTTGCCCTGGCACAAGAGAAAATCCATCACATCAAGGCCCATCCCCGCGCCAAACGTCGCAGTGCTGCCTATGCCCTCACAGGTATCATTTATTGTGGCGTCTGTGGCTCTCCCATGACCGGCCAAAGCGGGCACTCCAAAAGCGGCGCCCTCTATCACTATTACCGCTGCTCCACCAAAAACAATTACCATGACCGCGGCAAAAAGCTCAATGTAAAATGCACCAATCGTAACATAAGCCGGGAAAAACTTGAGGATCTAGTATTGCAAACTACTATAAATATCCTCATGAACCCGGAAGCCGTCCGCATGATTGCGAAACAAGCGGTAGCCGCACAAGAAAAGGACCCAGCTGCCACGGAAATAGACCGCATCAAAGAAGATAAAAAGCTCATTCAGAAAAAACTAAGTAACTCCATCAAAGCCGTCGAAGCCGGTATCATCTCCACAACGCTGGCGGTCAACATCTCCCAATATGAAAAAGAAATCGCCGACCTGGACATAAAGATGGAAAAAATAAAACTCTCCTCCACCCCGGTAAAGATTGATGAAATCGCCGTCGAATTTTTCTTAAAGAATCTTCTCCTCCAAAAAAAAGAACACGACAAATACCGCCTGGACATGTTCCAGACTTTTATCCGTCGTGTCATCGTCTACCCCGATAAAGTAGAAATTCAATATAATTACACCGCTACCCCTATACTAGAAAATCCCGTCATCAAAATGATGACGGGAAATCCCGGGTGTTCGCGTTGCGAACGTTTGGTGACCCGGTAGGGATTCGAACCCTAGACCTACTGATTCGTAGTCAGTCACTCTATCCAGCTGAGCTACCGAGTCATGTGGGAATGAAGGCGGACCTTCATTCCATTTTTTCTGGCAGGGGCAGAAGGAATCGAACCCTCAACCAATGGTTTTGGAGACCACTACTCTACCAGTTGAGCTATACCCCTACAAAAATCAGCGGCTTCCTATCCTCCCAGGGGGCCTCCCCCCAAG
>ULXQ01033409.1_pt1 | contig 41493 bp, 67 predicted proteins | sample 1961481 | NCBI WGS metagenome assembly ULXQ01 (sample SAMEA4835843, study PRJEB28245) | human gut metagenome | biome: gut microbiome; material: fecal sample | place: Denmark | collected 2008 | reverse complement strand
CGATGAAGGGAGGGGGTGTGGTTTTCGCGACCCCCCCTATGTTTTTATCATCTCATATCTAGGTCTATTCCTTTTTTCGAGGTACTTTTTTGTAAATGCCTAAGAAATCATTATCAATAATCTCATTAATCGATCTCTCATACTCTACATTGACTTCCTCTTCACTCATGTCATCTGTAAAATTTGAAATTCGATCTATTTTTCCACAAGTATTGTAACCTTTCTCATTATCGAACAGTAACCAAGAAGCAAACTGTTCAAAAGGATCAAAAGGATTGTCGATTGTGGTTAATCTATAATCTGTCATATGTTAGTTCGCCTCCTTTAAATACTTAGAAACTGTTGTAGTAGAAAGGCCAAGCTTATCAGCAATCTGCTGAATTGTGTATGAAGCTGACATTGCTTTTATCCTGTTAATTTTAGCATCGTTAACTTTAACTGATGTTTTTGGCATAGCTTTTTGTCTAAGTGAATCAGGATCTGAATTGTTAAGTATTCGTTTAAGAACTGTTTCACTAATTGCTCCAGCTTGAATAGCTTTCCATTCATCATCAGTAATGACAATATTTCTTTCTTTTCTTGAAACTGATCCAACTTCGACACGAGCTTTACTAAGAGCCTGTTGACTTGCTTTCTTAACATCTTTCTTCTTCATGTTAGGATCTGATTCAAGTTTGTCTTTGATTTTAGCATTAGCCATACGTTGAGCAGCACGTTCACGAGTAACATTTGATTCGGCCTCATTAAGCTTATGCATAAGACTCTTTACTTCTTTGTCATAAGCTTTCTTAGCACTACTATTGTATGCTATTTTACCTGTGTAAACCATCTCTTTACGAGCTTTATTAGCCATAGCTTTCATGCTATTAGCATAGTCTGCATACACTAATTCCATAGGATGTCTGTATTGAGACACTAAGGTATATGCATCATCAGTTTCAGCCATCTTAGTACTCTTCTGGGTACGAGTTTTTGTTATGGTTTCTACTTCACCAGTACGTTTGTTGACCTTAGTAACTTGGTAATCAGCATCATCAGCTCGTTTATAGATCAAAGCGCCTTCTGGACGGGATGGATCATACCATGGCTCTCCCTTTATGTTAATCTTAGGGGTACCCTGCCGTTTATCTACATCGTACTCCCCTTTAGCACGAGATACGATAGTGGATGCACCAGCATTAGTCCTACCCTGGTACTTCTTCTTAAGAGCAGCTATGTTATTATCCTTCTCACTAGCCTTATAGTCCAGCTTATGTTTCTCTGCATCTATGACTACCATGGAATGCTTAACTGCTCTAGCTAATTCCTTATCATCAGCTCCTAACAACGTCATATCAGTTATAAGGTTAGAAATCTTACCCATCTCAAGGTCAGTCTTGGTCATAATTTTGTATTCATGACCGTTACGATAGTAATGATCTTTACCATCCTCACCTTTTACCTTTTCACCGCCATACTCTAACTTGTTATCAAATCCAACAAGATCCTCAAGAGGAGAGGTAGATGTTATCTTAACTTTACCTGCTCTATCATGTGTTGGTATTGTCATAACAGTATCACCATCGAAGTCTGCACCAGATAAACGCTCAGCTACTTTACTATTAATACCTATAGCATCAATAGATGTCTTGCCGATCATACGTAATGCTTCTTTGTTCTTGTTGTTAACAGTAACAATTGGTATTTCAAATGTACCACCATGCGGATAACGAATAAGTGCAAGCTTCTGTCCATCTCTATAGCCAGGTGCGAACACTTCTTTCTCGCTCATTGATGTTACTGGTAAAATAACATGATACTTCTGACCTGGCAATGAAGCTGCCTGCATATGTACAGCTGCCGAATCACAACTTTGAGCAAACTTGTTCAGATAATATTTCTTAACCGTTGGATTGGTGAGAGACATAATCTCATCAAACTCAGCCTGCTTATCAGCTTTAGCTATACCTAATTGTTTTTCGGCCATATCTTTAGACTGTTTAGATAAGAACTGTGATGGCAATGCATCTTTCCACTCGGTCCAGTCACCCTCATCTGAACGCTTGTTGATTAAACCGAGCTTCTTCTTACCAGTCTTCGGATCATCATACCAATACTGTCCACCTTGATCTGCATCTTTGATTAGAGAACCAAATGGATTGTCTGGATCGCTCTTAATATCTTTGAGTACATCCATCTTAGGTACAGACTTTGATTTATTGGTGTTAAATATAACATCAACTCCATCAGGAAAGTCTTTTGGATCGCCATACACTGCCATACCTTTTATGTACTTCTTTCCATCGACCATAATACGAACCTGGGAATATCTTGATTCGCCAAGTGATAAGTCTGGTACTCCAGGACGAAGTTCAACAAGACCATCTTTTTCTACTCCGCCATCTTCTTTGTATCTGATCTGTAATCTCTTGGAGTCCATACTTTCTGGATAGTGAAACTTTCTTTCATATGTATCACCACCATCTCTTGATATATAGTCTTTAACAGTCTTTACTCTATCGAAGTCATATATCTCTTTGTGCTCTGTACCTGGTTTACAAAGAACTCTTTGAGTTGTCATCTGTCCAGGATTAGTTACCTGTGAGAATCGTCCGCCATATACTTCGTATCCTTCTCTCTGAAGAAGATACAGCGCCTGATCCATCTTTTCTTTTGTTATGTTGAGTTCTCTCTCGACTCCGGTTCCTACATCGACCATCTCTTTCTTATCGACCTGCTCTTTTAAAAACTTAGCAGTTTCTTTAGCCTGGTTCATACGAGATTCTGACTTAGGATTAAGAAGTGAACGAACTGTGGATTCATTGATACCCATCTGTCGTCCAATCTCTGATGTGTTGAGACCATCTTCTTTTAATGACTTAGCTCTAGCGACATCAAGTGATCTTCTCTCATCTTTAGCTAACGCTTTCTCTGTTCGATACTGGGTTGTAGTAAGGCCAAACTCTTTCCTGATGTTCTCAGGTGTTTCTGTCCATCCGCTTTTCTTAAGCTCATCAATTCTTCCAAGAAAATCACGACTACCATGCTGATATGGATCTTCTCCTGAACCCCAAGGATATCTTCCTGATCTACGAGGCATGCCATAGTGTTCAAGATATTCACTATCACTCATAGATCCGCATCCTAAATATGATTCGATCTCTTTCACTATGGAATTCATGATCTACACCCCCTCTGCATCAATTTCTGCTAATATCTTATCAAGATGAATTATTCTGTCCATAATTGGTACAATCTCTTCTGCTGTCGGATGGTGTACTAACACCTCATCCTGTTTATATAAGCGAAGTTCAATATCGCTGATCTCTCCTGGTTTAATTCTGTATTCCAAACAAAACAGAGCAGCATATACCATGAGCTGTTCAATGTGATGTTCAATCTTTCCAGTTTTTCCAGTCTTCAAATCATGGATCCTAAGAACACCATTCCTAAAAGAAATAGCATCTGCTGTACCAAAGAAACGATCTGAATAATATAAAACAACCTCAGTACTCATCTTGAATCCTATTGCATCATTCACATATGCATAAAGAGTTTTCTTGGAACGTGGTTGCTTAATGCCTAAGTCTATAGTTTCTTTTGCCCAAGCATGAAGTTTTGTTCCTTTTTCTGCCGCTTGCTTGTTCATGTAGGATTCAATTGCCTTTTCGTCGGAATATCTAAGCCATGCACTTGAACTAGCGCTAAAAGGAGCATGCAAGCCTTCAAGGTTTGAATGTTTCACGAAGTTCATTTAATACTTCCTCCTTATTTTCCGGATATATAAATCTCGAAAATGACATATTATTCATTTTGTCGACATAGTAATCCTGATTTGGTCTTTTTCTCGCGGTAGCACTTTTTTTAACTTCTAAAGTAGCCCACTTATTATTATAAAGCACAAGTAGATCTGGAATTCCCTGAATATCACTTGAGTCAAGTTTTGTTACTATGCATCCAGGAAACATTGTTTTTAATTCTTTTTTAAGATCTGCCTGAAACGCGCTTTCTAACATAAATGAGCCTCCTTTCTTTTATAGAGATGGACCTTATCGGACTCGAACCGATGACCTTCCGCTTATGAGGCAGATTCTCTAACCAACTGAGTTAAAGGTCCAAAATATAAAAGAGATAACATAAACAACCAATTTTGGCCGATATGCTATCTTCTCTCTATAAAAGAGTATGTTTTTACCGCGATGGGGTTTTTGGTTCCTAAATATCAATCGACAAATTCAAAATGATAATTCTTGTATGCGCTGTTAGTTCTGATAGCTAGTAATATATACTTGTGTCCACCATCTATGTATCTAGCACATTCTCTAACTGAATCAAATATCATTCCATTCTCGATAATTCTAACTTTCGTTCCAGGACGACCTCTACGATTTAAGCTGCGAGGTTTTGGATCATCTACTCGTTCAATATGATAACCATGGCATGTTACTGCACCGATTAATCCGAGTGCAACATTTCTAACCCAGCCGCCGCTTACTCCAAGATAATCAGCGCAAGCCTGAGCTGAATTAAATTCCTCTCCAGTCTCAATGATTCGAACTTTTACTCCATCTCGTTTTGTATTGATGTTATTCATTGATTCTCCTTTCTTAGCAAAAAGAAAAGCACTAGTTAGTCTAGCGCTCAACTTTTTTAAAAATAAAGTTACTTGTACCACATTATTAAATCTTCTACACGACAATGTAATGCTTCAACCAACTTACGAATGTTTATCACAGTCGGTGTACATTCTCCATTTGCATATCTACTTAACGCTGATAATGAAATACCTGTGATCTCTGACAGATCTTTTAGAGTATAACCATTTCGTTTTCGCATGGCATTAAGTCGATGCATAAAATCATTTGTCATCTCTTTATCTGTCATGTTATTGATGTCATCCGGTAATCTCCGAATCCGATTCATAAAATTATCATATATGTATATTCCATCATTTAATTTAACTTGTAGATCAAACGTGTTCAGCTGTTTCATATCTACAATTTCAGATTCGTCCGTTTTTGTGTAAAATATAAAATCGTCATATAGACGATCATCAATTCCAAACTTATTCATAGGTCCTCCTTACGCATGTATGAAAACATATGTAGATATCAAATCGTCAATCTCGCAATCAAGTACACATCCAATATTAACCAATGCTTTTGCACTTGGCATGCAATTACCTCTCAGATATCGATTAATAGTTGACTGAGATATCTTAGTTTTTTTTGCCAATTCACGCTGCCCAATATTTTTCTCTTGCATGAAATATTTTAAATTTTTGGCGAAATCTTCTAAAAATCTATTTTCGTCCATTTTTGTGCATCTCCTTTCATAGGTGATCTATATATGAATCACTTAACTTACTATATATATTATCCCTATTTAGGGAACTTTTACATAGCTAATAGACTGTTGCATATATAGATCACTTTTTACCCAATTTTGGCTAAAAATAGGCTTTTTTTACCCAATTTTCGATGTTTTTTATCAGTTTGATCCGTATATGCATCACTTTCCCGTTCGACTACCTCCAAATTTTGCCGTTTCGTTTGTCTCTAACAACGATTCGACCCTCAATATGGAAGTCAGAAATATCGCAAATGTTAAAAATAGCATCCAAAAGTTTGCTAAAACGTTCATAATCTTCGTCTTTTTTAGTCGCATTTTCGACATTTGTAATCGCTTTATATGCAGTTGGATCAATATAACCCTCTGCATTTCGCTTAAAATCATCGTTCATTATGCATCAAAATCCTCCGTTTTTTCAAGTTTTACGCCACCATATTCCCACAAATCTTCTTGCAATTTGTCTATGTCCAGTTCGCCGTTTTCCCATTTATGAAAGTATTCTAATATATAATTAGTAAATTCAGGAATACGTTTAGTATATGATTTCTGCCAATAATGATCCATCAGCACTTCAAGTGGTAATGCTAATGTTAACACCATAGCAGTGTTTATAGCATCTTCAGTAGCCTCTTGCTTAACTTTGGCAAGCTGATCTTTAATCGTATCTTTAACCCTTTCTTTTACAAGAATATCAATCTGCTCCTCTGTCAAATTGTACGTAGGTTTTTTAGTTTTCTTCTTCTCCGCTCTTCTGATCTCCGCTCTGCTCATATTTAATGCTCTCCTCCATACATTTAGTGTATCCGTTAACAGTTGCGCATTCTTCAACACACTTACAAATACGATCTACAATAGAATAAATCATAATGTAAGCTACTAACATAATCACTAAGAGTTTAATCATTGTCATAATATCAGTCCTCCTTATTTTCGTTTCTTTCTGCATAGTAATCTCCAACTTCCTGCACGATCTTGTGCTTTAACAAATCGTCAACGGTTAAACCAGGATAGCTTTTCAATGTTTTGTCTACATACTTACGGAAATCATCATCTGTTTCATATAATTTTTTGTAATTCATAAAATATCACTCCTTTCTTTTTACGATTAAGTCACTATAAGGTAAACTCTCAATCCAGTCACAGAATCCCCACTTACCGGAAGTGAAATCTTTATTTCTGAATATATGTTCATCTGGCGTTTTGTGAACTTTCCACTCATCTAACTTATTGTTCTTACGAGACTCATAAATGTTTGACAGTACTTCATAATTCATCATAACATTACGAGTCTGGTTGTAGCTGCTAGGAAGAAGCTGAATCATCTGCCGCCAAATATCTTTTTTTATTTCTGCTTTACGTTCAGGATCGTAAATACTGTCGTCATAACCGGCACTATCAAAATTAACGAATTTATCTCGATATTTATTCAATTCATCAATTACGTCGTTTAGACATACGATGGTTCCAGTTTTTAAATGCTCAGTAGAGAAATCTTCTAGCGTAAATTCTTTTTCCGCAATTTCATGCATCGTGCTGCAAGAGTTTGCAACTGTACCAACTTTGTAAGTGTCGAATTCCTCCCACCAATATAAAGGTGCAGTAATTCTAGCATATACTGGCATCATTTGCATGATTTTTCGATGATCAGTGCCTGTTTTAGATAAGCGCTGCATTAATTCGTAATCATTATCTCCTAAATAAAAGTTTCCATTACCAATACAACGATCTGGATGTTCGCATTTATTACACTCACAAAAAGCATAGAAGATACATGTCGCACTATCACTCTTCTTCCAAGAGTTCATAGGATTTCTCATCCCCTCAATAATAAACTCCATTTGCTCTAGACTAGCCAGAACTACGTGCTCTAATTTAATCATTATTGTTTTTCTCCTTCGTATTTGAAACCCAAAGACTATCTGGATGCCACTCGCAATAAATACATTTAATACTTATCTCGTTATAATAAGGACATTTTTTACGTTTACATTTCTTTTCTTTAATCATTTTATTCCTCCCTTTTATTTATAATTTTAAGTACAACTTTTCTATTTTTTGTACCTTTTTCCGTAGAAGTATCAAATAAAGGCCAGTTATTAGGACAACCTATAGAGCATGGATCTTCTGGTAAACTTCCATCAAAGAATGCACAATTGTTACAAGGTCCTGCTGCCATACAAAGACCAAATAATTCAAAAGCCTTTAACATAGCTTCTTTATTATCTTCGTCTGTAAATGTAGTCACTTATTCTTACCTCTCTTTCTATGCTGTAAAATATAATCACCATAATCCGATGGTTTTATGGATTTTTCTTTCTCGTACTTCCACATACCATAACCTTTACGTCCGGTTTTATGATTTTTATCTTTTGTATACATAGTGGAAATATCGTTACTCATCTTTCTCCTCCTTTCTAATATAATTCTTACAACCTTTAACTTTCTTATTTATAACTCTTCCGTATTCAGCATTATACCAAATACCTTTATGGTTAGCACAAATGTTATTCTTATAATCAGTGCAATTATGTATGCAATCGTGACATAAAGATTTATTCACTTTTTTACCTCCTTTTTTACCCCCTTCTCAATATGTTTTCTAAGACATTTACATAGGTCATGATGTTCACAAGAAATATGAATCATATATAGACCATTATAATTTGTTATATGATTTGTTTCCGTCGAAAAATAAGGACAGTCTTGACAAATATCATCGACGTTTAATATTGTATTAATCATTTCTTTTCCTCCTCTATGATTTTATGACAAACATCGGACAATTTTGCATTTAATTTGTTGTATTCTTCTGCCCATATATCGTTTATTTTATCACAATGTCGCTGCCACGAACAATTAATGTATACAACATAGAAACACATAATAATGAAAAATATCAAATTACTCATTTCTTTTCCTCCTAAACTTTTTTATTATATAACTCGCTTTCTATATATTTTTTAATGTTTCTGCACTTTTCAATATCCTTGCAAGTAACAATGTTCTCTACAATCGTTCCGTTAGAACCTAAAGTGATAGGATTTTCTGGTTCGAAATATTTACACGAATGACAGAAATCCTAAACATCTAATTTTATCATTTCTCCTCCTCCATACTTCTTATTTGACAATAAAAATTCCCGTCCAAAGTAACAATCAAATCATAGTCTCTAGGACTAGTATAAATTGACTTTACCTCTGTATTCAGTATCTTTTCAGACAAAATATAATTCACATACTTACGATTTATTAGAATTACATCATTGTTTGAATCCTGAATAACAACATCACCATTTGTTATCTGCAGAATATCTTTTAATTTAATCATTTGTTACCTCTTTTCCTATGCTGCAAAATATAAAAGAAAGAGACCTAAGTTTTCTTAGATCCCTCTCAAACCAACTACCGTAACTAAATATCAATCTCCGGTATAGAACCACAAGTCGCCATAAATTTCACGTGCTTCTTTGTACTCTTCGTCTGTAATTAATCCATCATCCTTTGCTTTACCGAAAGCATCCGCTCTCGACATCTGCACAGGATAAGGATTATACTTACGTTCGAATTTCTTGTAAAGTTCGTTCCATTCCATTCTTGTTTTTGCCATACTTTTAATCTCCTTTCAGATTCTTAGTCATAACAGAGAATGTTTTTATCGCGAAAGCAAGAAAATATAATGACTATCTTTTACCTCTCTTCCTGTGCTGCAAAATATAATTACCATAACTAGCCGGGGATATCCTGTCTACTTTTTCATTCTTCCATAATACATATCCTCGACGTCCAGATGTCTTATTCATGTTTTTCGTGTACATGGTAGAAATATCAGCACTCATATCAATCATCTCCATTTACAATCTTTACCTTATAACCGAGTTCTTTTTCGATCTCGGCAATGGTCATTTCTTTAGCCGGTTCCAACATGTTGTTTCGTTCATTAATGTCGACGAATATATCGAACAATTTATTATCGAACATGTATTTTATGATTGTATCTGCGGCTTTCATAAAGTCTTCGCTAGATATATTAACATCTTTATTCTCTTCTGAAAGATGCTTCAAAATATTGTTGCAATCAAAATCGCATATTATTGGGCCGTTTCCACGATAAAAGTTAACATTTTCACCACAATACTCGGTGCTAATTCTTAATATTTTACGTTTCATAATATCACTTCTCCTTTTTCTAAAGCCTGTCTATTAACTGGTTGTATTCTTTTGCCCATCTTTCATTTATTTTGTTGCAATGTTTTGTCCATTGGTCATTCAAATCATTTAACTGTTTTGCCCACTCTTCATTTATATGTAAAAAAACTTAGACCAAATTTCATTGATTATAAGACAAAACACCAGTCCACATATACTTACAAAAACAATATACTTCATATCTTTTAATCTCCTTTCTTTTTAATCTCTTCATCAAGAATCGACTGAAATTTGTTGTTGTCGTTTTTACTGCTGTTAGATTTCCGTACATGCTCTGTCTGTCGCTTAATTTGAAAGAACGGCGTTGGAATATGCTGAACGGGTTCAATTATATGCTTACAAAGCCTCCAACTCTTCAAGTACTTTTGTTATTTTAGGCCACTGAATTGCAATCCAGTCTACCATTTCTTCGTTTTTCGCCCAGGCATCCTGCAATGCAATAGAATCGTAAGATAATCCACTTTCATTTAAAAAAGCATGGATAACTTCATGTCTAATAACCTGCTTTCTTCGACATTTTTTTTCTTCTGCAGTCCAATTTTCAGAAGAATATGGTTCCTCATCAAAATCTGCAACAACTATACGTTTTGAAAATTCAGCACAATAACCGTCTAATTTGTATGTTCTCATATGATAGTCATCTGACATCTTATGCGTTTCAAATGTATATATTGTTCCGAGAATATCAATTTTCTTCATCTTTTTTCTCCTTTAATAATTTTTTCATCCGGTTTGTAATATACCGGTTTGTGTGAATGCAAGTTACATGGTTCGCCCAAACATTCATTGCATGGATCTTTAACGTCGTCTATATCTTTATATTCACATGTTTTGCAATACTTGTGAAAATATACTTCTTTGTAATCGTATTCCACAATATCCTCCTTTTATTAATTCAAAAAACTAAAACAAAAGACCCAATGCTAATAGCACTGAGTCTTGTTTGTTAATGTAAGTATTTTGATAGTATGAAACCTTTAAAATCTTTAACAACTTCATACGCTACATAATCGCTGGATAAACCATTTAAGATTCTGTCAGAAAAGTTATCAAGATAATACTTGTATGTAATGTCTCCATAACTTTCGATCTTTACAAACAAAGCATCTTCTTCTTTTGTAGCTATAACAAATATCTTTCCTGTGATTTTCTCCTTTAATTTAGTGTGTAATGATGTCGCAAATAAATAACCATAATCAGTCATGCTATCACTCTCCTTTCTTATAAAAGAGAATGTTTTTATCGCGACTTTGAATTCATCAATTGAATTGCTCTTTTAGTAACCCAATCGTCATGAATTGGTAAGTTAAAACCTGTGGAAGCATCCCAATCTTTGAACGCCTCCGCAAATATAACTTTACTCGCTACATCAGGATATTTCTCCTGAAGATCTTTTAATTCACGTCCCCACTGACTCCACTTACTGTTAGAGACAATGTTGTCGTTGAAAATATAATATATGGCGGAATGAACAATCATCTGTAATCGTCTCTGCTGAATCTTCTCAGCAATCTTCAACTCTTCACTGTTAAACATTTCATAGAGTTTCAATTCCATTTCACCCACTTTCCTTCATTGAATTTCTTTTTCTGATCTAATGCTTTACTTATGGCTAGATCTATTCCAGATCGACTTTTTAGATGATAATAATATAAATCTATATACTTAGTATTTAATCTGTCTATCCGCCCAGCAGCTTGCTCCATAACTTTGTAGCTATAGTTTTGAGAAAAGAATATAATTGTATCCGTCTCAACACAATTCCATCCTTCGCATCCAGCTGTATACTGAACCAAATATATCCATCTATCTCCTTTAGGAACTGGTTGGTGAGCATGACCACTCCATTCTGCTACTTCATAACCAATACGCGCTTCAGGTTCTAACAAGCTGTCATAGTCCTCATAATCATAAAATAAATGAAGCAGCATGTCTCGTTCGTAATCGAAATTGTAAAATATAATAGCACGAGGAGTTTTATCAAGGATCTCCATCAAAGCTACAACTCTTGAGTCGTCTTCATTCACAATTCGTCTTAAAACGTAGCAAAGGCCAGATGCTTGTTGGATAGGCTCGTTTTTATATGGATCCCAACGGTTTCGAATAGCATCTTTATACTTCGAAACGTTATACCGTACATACACGTCTTCGTGATGTCTAACAGTTGGTCTGTTAAAATCCATGTCAACAAGAATTCTATTTCTCAGTCTAATCAGTCGTCCAGTGTTAATGTATCGATCAATCTGAGGCCATTTTGTGTATCGAGAATATATAACATGTTCTCTACAGAATTCAGTTTTATTTTTGTAGAAACCATTCGCCACAAAGACCGGAATATACTGTTCCCAAGTATCACCTGGAGTTGCTGACAATATAATCCATTGATTTTTACTCGTTATTTTATAAAACGATTTAACCCAAGCACCACTGCCTGTTACTCGATCCTCATCAAATATAAAGAATGCGTCGCAAATGTCATTATACTTTTTAATGTTATTCCAAGAATCAATAACAATTCTTACACATCCATTTAAAGCATTATTTATCGTATTTGTTGATAATCCGAAATTTGCAAGTTCACCTTCCCATTCATGAGAATCACGTTTCATAGCAGTAGTTATAATATATAGGTCTTTTGGTTTTTTCATTGGAATGTAGTCTGGTTCTATACTACCTCCATTTTCTTTGAAATAGTAATATAAACCAGTTCTACTCTTGCCTGATCCAACACCACCATTTAGGACGCAGCCATTAGACATTTTATTGACCGCATCCATCTGGTAGTCTCGTAAGAACGGCTGTTTTTTACTTGCCATTTAGATCGTCCTTTACGAATCCTGAATATGGAATCATCCATTTGCCATCAACTTTCATGGAACCAGGATACCTTCCTTCACGACATCTTTTCTGGATTTTCTTACATTTTACGATTGTTTTTGTTCCATCGCTCCAAAATATGATAGTAGCCGGGTCGTTGAAAATAACATTTACAATACTTGATTTTAACATAATTTTCTCCTTCTTTTTATTATAGTTGTACATTTCGTTGTAATTGTTGAAAAATCCACTAGGTGTAGCTGCATCGACGTAACGATATCCATTAGAAATTTTGAAAATATACTTTTGCATAAAAATATCTCCTTTCTAATCCTCTTATTTTTTTCCTGCTGCCATCCAAGCGTCAAATGATTCTTTGCAATCTGGACAAAATTCAACGTTTATATTAGCGTAATAATCTCCATACTCATCAAAATTAGCGAGTATAATTCCATTTATTTCTTTTGAATCATTTTTTGTATTGTATACCTCATACAATTTTCCACATCTGTCACATTTTTTTGCAAATCCCATTTTTTTTTTATTCTCCTTTCTTTAATACGCATAGATGTATACTGGTTTACTATATGATTTAGCGTGTTCCATCTCATATGTAGTACCATGCCCAATATCAAGTTTTGTACGACTGCTATAACTAGTCTTTGGTACAACAACTATAGCGTCTGCCCAATTCTCAATAGTCAAGAAACAGTCTCGTACACAAGAAACAAAACTATCATCTTCTTGTTTAACATATCTAACCTCATGACCAAGAGATTCGAGTTCTTCAGCAACCTGCTTTATCTTAGCCTCACGAGTCATCGATCCTATGACATATATTTTTGCCATCTTGTTTTCCTTTCTATTCGTTTAGTTTTTCTTTTAATAATACTTTGTACGCTTCGTTTTCTTCAGCTAAATCTTTCAGTTTGTTGTTTAGGAACTCTATCTCATGATAGCATTCACTTCTAAACTGATTGAATCTTGGAAGCGAAACAAATTGCCGGTTATCTATCCAGCAATGATCTTCATCTGCAAAAACAACTTTTGTAGGTTTTTCTTCTTCCATAGAAACCTCCTAACTTTGTCTCAAATACCTAATCAACAGCCACACCAACCATAACCCGCCAGTGGCAAACACCATGATAAAGTCAAATATCAACCCTAATACACTGCGTTTTTTCATAGATCATTCTCCTTTCTCTAATAAACTATCCAAAATATTCACTAATCTGGCACGTTCTTTTTCTATGCCATCTTTTAACCCTCGTCTATAAGCGTCGGATAAAGCCTCTGGCTGTTGAGTAGCAGTAGACCAACGTTCGTCAGTTGTTAAATATAAGGTTCCTTCTTTTGAAGTGAAACAAGCAAGGCAGTATCCTGCCTCATTTACATGATCTTCTTTATCCAATATCTGCAAACATATTTTTGAATCTGATCCATACTCTCTTTCAATGTTTGAACAAATATTTTTTAATTCACCAATAGATAACATCTAGTTCTCCTTTCTAAAAAATAAGCATGATTTTAATAATTTTTTCAACCACAATATTGTTAAACAAATGAACATAATACAGCTTTCCGCCGTACCAGATAAGATCTCTGTCCGAATCGCAACCTGATTTCATTGCTTTATGCAATATTTTTCTTTTTAAACATTTTTATTCTCCTTTCTAATATTCAAACCCAGTATTAAGATTTGTATCTACAAAATATCGTTTTGAGTGTGGATCACACTGGAGTGGATAAACAACATATCCATCTCTGATGAGATATAGTAAACTATTACCAAACCCATCACCATGCTCTGTATCAACGTCCTGCAAATCACAATTCTCAACAAACATTAAAGCATTTTCGAGAACAGAGTCGAAACGATTCGTATGATTCATACAATCTTTCTCCAATTTTAAACGCAGATCCAATAATTCGACATTGCTAATGTCCAGAATCACTTTTCTGTAGTTAAGATCCTCCACAAAATCATTAATATAAATTTTCATATTTTTTCTCCTTTCTATTTGTTAAACACTACCTGTTCAACATCTCCGCCCTGTACTGTTACCGACTGCATAACACATTTCTTTTCATTGTCCCAATATAATGTGTCAAGAATACAGTCGATCTCTTCCTGAATATCAGGGTCAGTCATCCGCATAACTTCATACTGTTTGAGGCCAATCTGATTTCTTAATTTTGACATAACTCCAGCTGACCAGCGTCTAAACTTACGAGCTTCGAGTCGTCTACTAGCAAATAATGCCTCATAGATTCCAAGTTCGTTAACTGCAAGCATCCAGAATGATTGAGAGTGGACATGCTTTGAAGGCACTTCGACTCCTACTTCAACTCTTTCCATCATATCTGGATCTAACCTTTGCGATACTTTGCCCACTTGTAAGTTTAATGCATCGCAAATATCCTTAAGAATCGCATACCATTCTCCATTTATTTCTACAAAGCGAATATCATATCCGCACCAATTTTCTACTCTCATGTTTTTTCTCCTTTCAAATATAGCTGGCATACCTCTATTAAAACAATAATTTCTCGCACCATTCATCTATTTTGTTTTCGTCCAATAATGTTTTAATGTCTTTACCATCAGTAGTTGCCGCCAGACAAAGTCCAGGGTTAGATTTGTATTCATTTCTTAATACTCCTACAGGAACTATTAATTCCATATCATCCGGTAAGCTTTTTAAAAGCTCTTTCATTTTTCCTACTGTCAAATTAACATTACTCATGTTTTTTCTCCTTTCAAAAATATAAAAGAAAAAGACTTAACAATAAAAACGTTAAGTCTAATTCTAATACTACTAGTCCGAATAGTTCATTAAATATGATTCTTTAGATGCAATATAGCTTTCGTATGTATCGTAGTTGTCAAGTTCATGATATGGACAAGTTTCATGTTTACACAATAGTGTTAAATGATGCTTGTGTACATGAGCTTCACCATCTGCACAATATCTACAACCTCTTTTATGCGTTCTTTTTTACCTAAGGTTCTCATTTTTAACTCCTTTCAAACCAAACAATAGTTTCTCATAAAAGTAAATGATTTTTTCGCGAAAAAAGAAAAGACCCAATGCTAATAGCACTGAGTCTAATCTCTTATAGCAGTTTGACTATGTTCTTAAATATAATTTTGATTCTTGAACCGCTTTCTTCAATGGTTTCGAATTCAATAAACCCTCTGTTTTTTTCACCAGTAATTTTCCATCCTAAAACTTGAGCCTCTAACTCTCGTGGAAATCCTAACGAGTCATATACCTCGTTTAAAGATATCCATCCAAGATTTTCAAGTCTCTCGTTCATCCAACGCAAATTACTGTTGATAAACATCAAGCTGCTTTTAACATCTCTACACCATCCACTACAGCTCTCATCAAATATTTTTTCTATCATAATCATCTCTCCTTTCATTAAAGGAGTTGTAATACACGCGAGTTATTCTTCCGGATGCTCTTCCTCAGCATATCTGGCCATAAATCTATCGATCTCCTGGATAACTTCCATGGACTGTAAATATGCGGAACGTCCGCTCTTTTCGTTCTTAGTTCCTTCCTGAATAACCCAGTCATATGGACGAATATCCATACTTACACTGAGAATATCAACATCGTCCAGAATTCCTACTGATTCTTCATCTAGCTTATTTATTTTATCACCGGTTTTTAAATATACCTGAGGACCACGATTGTTGAACTTAACCTTTACCGGCAAGTACATAAATGGCTTATCTCCCTCATCACGAGGATCTCTGATTTTTACATTCCAGCCTTCACGTTCAAGTGCCTCGGCGATTTCTTCGGTTGGTATAATTAAAGCGAAGTTTCTATCGCCCTCACGGTTATAAGCGTCACCTTCTCCTCTGAAGTTTCTGAATGCAATTCTAGCATCGTCAATCTGTAATATACCTCTTGGTGCAATTGTTAATTCCATAATATTAATCTCCTTTTCTTTTTTTTGTGTTTGTTTGAACTAAAAACAAAAGACCCAACATTTCTGTTGAGTCCCTTGCTCTTTAAAAATAATTACTCTTTTGAGTTTTTAGATGTCTTCTTCGTCGTCAGAATCATCAACTCCGGCTTTTTTAAGTGCTCCCTGTGCTGCTTTATTTCCATATTTAGCCATACCCTCGATCAATCCTGTAGTTATGCCGTTAATTCCAGCGCTAACAAGATCACCGACAGCTTTACCAACTGTCAATCCAAACATCACAGCGAATGCTCCTTTTCTTAAATCTTTCGTTTTGATAGTAACTTCTAAATTGTTCATCTTTAAATCCTCCTTAGATTTTTATTTTTTTTCATTAAATACTGTGTTTAAATCGCGAATTAGTCGAATGGCATGTCTTCATCTTCATCAAATGGTATCTCTTCCGGTGCAGATGGTGGAATTTTCATAAAATCAGGAACAATAGATTTTCCCATATAAGGATCGTCCGAAACAAACCATTCAAAGTCTCCGTATTGAGATATAGTCTCAACTGCATCATCAACAAGCTTATCATAAAATGAACGATCGATCATGTCATCTTTATCGAGTTTTCGAACCATCTCGGATTCAAGCCAACGATATCCTGTCGATCCAGTAGCAGCATAGTTTTTGCCTTCGTTAACACGATATAATATTCCGCCATTGTAACCTGGCAATATAGGTGTAAACTGACCTACTCGTCCAATGAACTGCATATCATGAGTCTCTTTGTCCATCTCGCATAACTGCGAATATCTGTCACCGAGAGATTCAAGATCACAGTGATATTTTTTAGCCACCTTTTCAAGAGCCAAAGGAGCTTCTGAATGCCATGCCTTGTCAATATCATCAAGTTCTTTTCTGTCTTTGTCAGACATTTGCTGTAAATTCTCGTTTATATCCAAATATAAGTCGCCTTTGGATACTGAGAATGTCTCGCACATATCTTCGAACACAATTGGTTCGTGACTAAACAATGTCTTGAATAAATATGGTACTGCAAACTGTTTGCCGGTAGCTGTCCATTCTCCGCCATGATCATAATTGTCTCCAGGAATATAACCGTACATTTTCTGACATTCATCTGGATCTTTATACTTAGCAATATAAACTGCATCGTTCACCAGACACATCTTATCGTACGTAGCCTCATGCTCAAATGTATAGCCGTATCTCTTACCGAAATCCATAACAAACTGAATAATTTCAGGAGTAGCATCCGGTATCTTAATAGAATCCGTCTTAATATGAGCAACCTGGAATCCACGTTTCGTAACCTCGTATTTTAAGTCAAGCATGAATAATGCCCCACGTTTCGCAACAATGTTATCCTTATTACGCATATCACGAAACGCATTTTTGAAGCTTGCCGATGTTAAACCGTATACCGAGTTAATCGCTGTCTTAAGTGCGTTAGCCAGGTCTTTTGCAGTTATCTCTCCGTCGATGACTTTCTGAATATATTTAGTCAACTTACCGTCAAGCATGTGATTAACCTCATCCCATGCCTTATGCTTAATACTCACACGACCCTCAACGATCTCTCTGAATGCTTGAGTATATCTTACTCCAAACAGCACTTCAGCAATAACACTGTGCGGATGCATCGATGCAATGTCAAGTAATGCTACATTTCCGTACATACCAGGAACGCCTTCAGCGTATCCACCCTCACCGACTTCTTCGCCTCGATAAGTAGATTTTCCGCAATCGTATTTGTAGCCATAGAAATATGGTAACAAACTCTTAGCTTCACCATGACGTTGAGCCATCATTTCCGGACAAGCCTCTTCTAAGAACTTACGAGTATCGTCATCCAACTCATATACAGGTTCTGCTAAATTACGATAGTTAAATTCGTTCTGAGGTGTTTTGTTTCCACCAAATATAATTTTTGTTGTAAGCATATTGGTGGTATCGTTGACTGTCATATCAGCTAAATCAGCCAGAATCTGTCTAGCAAGCCAATCAGCAGACAAATATAAGAATGCTGCCTCAGTTGAAATAACATCATTGTCACAATACTCAGCTACTTTAGGCCATAATTCCTCTGGAACTGGTTGATCCCAAGGTAATCCAAGCTCCTGATGTTTAATCTTTTTGAGCATTTTTCTCAAAGTATCATCCATGTTTGATGACGGATCATTTGCTTTGTTTGACATCTCAATTTCAAGTTTCTTCAAATTCTTTTTGTTTCCGGCAGAGGCAAAATCGTAAATGTCAGTATACGACAGATTGTATGCTTCTCCGAAGAATGCTCCACGATCTCCGCTGATGATTTTTTGTGATAAGTGATACAACTGCTCATTAGAATATCCCATCAATCGTGCATAAAGCATATGGTTATCGTACCTACGGCAGTTGAAACCCACCAAATTGAATCTCAACAATTTCTCTATGTCTGATGACGTAGGGTTTATCATGCGAACAACCGGTTTATCTTCTCCTGCATATTTCCAGTTAACAAGGAAAAGATTTGGAAATACCTCAACATCGTAAAATATAACCTCGGAATTGTTACTAGACGATCCGACAGACGGTTCATCTGATTTAAATGGCATCTTATTGACAAGCTTGATGCAATAATCGGCATGATTAGTACTTCCGGCTGCAAAGGCAAGCACCGGATTTTTCATGTCAGTCACGTCATATTTAGTGCCGTCATTGTAAGCATCATCCAATATCTTATAAATAAAATCGATACTTGGTTTTGTACCTGGATGATACTCCTTGTTGAGGTTCTTTTTAATGAGAGTTCGAATTGCCTTTTCATTTTTTGTACTCTCAAAGTTTATCATTTTTTCTCCTTTCAAAGGCAAACCAGAGCTAATGGTAGCAATTAATAGATCATTGCATTTTGTGAGTTTTCGTCTAAGAGAACTCTTGCCCGTGAATACCTTTATTTCAATATTTTCGTCGTACACTCTACTGAGCTTAGACGGATCTCCTGAGTAAATATAATGCAGATGAATTCCTGCACCACCTTTACTAACTTCGGCATAAGTAGCTGGCCATTTGCTAGCCGCTTCAAGATTCTTTTCTAAAGATTTATTGCCGCTTTCATCTTTAAGATCAAAATCTATGACTATGTGATTCTCTGGAACCTTGACATAATGAAGTTTCGATGTGTCTATGTCCGAGAGTTTATCTGCAACCTTATCCCAGGGTTTTCTCGGAGTTCCCTTTGAAGTGGTATACTGAGCTGGGCAATTGCAACAGTCCCTATCGAACACCGACGCTTGTTCTTTAAGCTCGATGAGTTCTGGTTTGGTTTCTTCATTTTTCACCTCCGGCTTTTTTTCTGTTTCAAAAATATCAGTCCTAAATCCACTATAGTAATTCTTTATTCTTGAATCTCCATCGATCTTCTCGTCAAAATTCCAGAAGTAGTTCTTAAGCTCTTCTTTAAAATTTCTTTTAGAGAATGGATATTGGACTTTTGCTTCTTCACAATATTGATTGTACATAGCCCAAGCTGCCTTTAACGTTGTGCCATCTTCCTTTTTAAATACATGATATGAGTCAATAACGAAGTTGTAGAAATCGTTTGAAGCTCCCATCATTGTTGTTGGAATATAATCGTCATAGGCATCTGGATCATTCAAATATACCTGTTGGCAGTGATAAGCGATAGCACCAAGCTCAAATTCAATCTGTTTCATGGTACTTTTGTACTCTTTAGCACTTAACTTATTACCGGTTGGAGATACATCAATTAATCTTCTGATAAGACCTGATTTACCATCTGTTATTTTTACCGGTTTGTTAGTACCCATTAACAGAAATGCATTGAACCGATTGGCGTACGCTGACTTAAATTTCTCGTTCACTGTCATTAATTCGTGAGATACAAGACTGTTTAAACGAGTATTGTCTTCTATTCTGGATAGATCTCCATCATGCTGAATTGCTACAAGCGGATTTGTTTTAAATGCCTCCAAAGCAAAAGAGTTACTACTCGATCCTAATGCTTTTGCATCAAAAACCGAATAATAACCCTCAAATAACTGCTGTATAATATTCAAGATTGTAGATTTACCAGTACCTGCTGAGCCATAGAAAACCATGAACTTCTGAATATACTTTGAATCACCCTCTACAATTGCTCCTATACCCCATTCTATTTTATGCCTCTCTTTTTCTGAATATAGAGTGGAGATAAGTTTATTATAAGCAGAAATATCACCTGCTTCAAGTGGGTAACTTAACTTTTTACTAGCATAATCCAGTTTGTTCGTTTCTGTGTTTGAAAATATAAGTTTTTCATCTAACGGGTGAAAGCTATCTCGCATCTGTTTTTGGCAAAATTTATGCCAATGATCAATCATCTCCGACTCAGCGTCCCACATATATAATACGTTGATATGACCATCGTGTGTCTTTCTGTACTCGTCATAGAATTTTTTGACTTCTTGATCTACCATCCTAATAACGTCTTGCTCGTCAGTAGACCACAGACCCCTTTCTTCCACCCAAACGGCATAAAAATCACCGCCTCGAATCATCAAATCGGAGCTTTTGTTATTGACGATAAACTTAGGATAAATATCAACCTCTCCTTGTTTCTTAGGTTTGGTCGCTATCTTCATAAAATCTAGCATTACATCTATTTTGCTCCTTTCGTTTTTTCTCTGTAAATCTTTATGAAATGCTATCTAAGTACCAACAAAGTTGGCCCCAAATATCGATGGTTCTTAAGTCGTATTCACAGTTTTTTATTGTGAACAATCCACCTTTTCCATCAGGTTCGTATTCACGGTTTAAAAATCGGTTGACAACATCATCGACATACAATTTATCAAATATATCATCTGTCATACCGCCTAAACCAAGATTAGTTATCATTCCCCAGAACCATTGACCTGTTCGATCACCGTATCTAGGATTATCCATGATAGTTTCTTCACATCGTATAGCTAATGCAATCATCATTTCGAGCATACTGCAAGGTCCTTCTAGGCATTCACTAATCTCATCGAAAATATACTTACGATCAGTATTGCAAGCAAACCTCCATCTAAGACTGATGCCATCCTCTGCTCTATTTGCATCTCTGTCCTCTAGTCGACGACGAGCAACTGTACGGTTGTTCTTCTTACTAGACCTATAGCCTAACTTATAATCAAACTTTGTAGAGTGCAAATATGATAATAGCCTAACATAAGAGATCTCTTTAGCAAATCGTTTACCGCATACGAAATCAATCAACCATTTAAAATATTCATTAATTATTTCGTTTTTATAATCTTCTTTAATCATCGATCACCTTTTTTAATAGACGTCGTCGTATCTACGTGTGTCCCGAAGAATTTCATAAGCAGTCTGTAAACGATCATTTCTTACAAATACGGAATCATCCTCAAACTCTCCGAAATGAGTTAAGGAATCTTCGCCTACCATGGATTCAACGTCTTCAATGATGTTGTCCTGCTCGTCAGTAAGTACTCCATCAGCATAATATACAAGGCTGACTGTTTCATAATCGTCCTCATCGATTCTAGCAAATTCTTCTGGCGAAATCACATATGGTTTGTCCACGTCTTCTTCCTCCTTTTCTTCTTTTTTGGTTGAATATCTTCTATATCCATTAGTGGATATAGTCTCTTTTAACCTAGCAATGTCTTCTTCAGACGGAGTGTATTCTTCATCGTCTTCATCTTCGTCGTCATCGATCTCATCCATAGGATCAATCTCAGTTCTATGTCCTCTACCGAGAACCTCTTTGACTGATTCGATTTCTTCGTTTGCAATCTGCTCGTATTTAGTTTTTACAAGTTTCCAAGTAACCACTGATCCGATAACAGCACCAGCAGTAAACATCAATAAATTGTTTAATGTATTCTGCATTGTCTTTCTCCTCATTTCTAAATGATATGTTAATAACTTGAAAAATAATGATTTTCAATTGAGAACATTGGTTTCCCATATTTGCCATAGTGTCCAGCTGTGAAATATATAACGTCTGCGTTTCTACGAGATTTTAATTCATCGTTCACAAGCAAACGAATATCATCCATAACAAAACATTGATCAATACGACCATTCCATACAGACGAAAATTGATCTTGTTGGTAAATCACATCCGTAACCGTATTTGGAAAATCTTCATGATCTAAACGATTTAAAATTGTATCTATGACTAATCGCTTCCCTTCTTCACATTCGCCTTCGGCCTCAGCCATAGTTATTAACGCGATTAAATCAATCTCGGCATCTGTGATAGGGAAGTTATTTGTCGATTCGGAGACACTAGCAGTGTAAGCTGAACTTGTTACAATCGGTACTACATTCGGTTGAATTTCAGCCACTTCAATTTTTGTGGTCTTAATAGATACCGATGATACCGCAGCAACGATCATTTCATCAGCAATCGGTTCGTGTTTAACTGATGAAAAATATAAACAAGTAGCAAACACCACTATTGTTACCGTTTGTGTAATTTTTTTAAACATTTGTCACCTCATGTTTCCTGGCAATTATATGATAAAACTATTGACCCGTTTATATAGAAAGGAGCCAAGAGTAATCAAAAATATCACGACACATGTTACCTGAACCAAACGCGTTAACACCTGTCATTCAAATCATATCAAGAATGTTGCCGTCAACATTGAAATCGAGCAGGATTGTTCTTTCATATCCGTTAACAAAGTTACGGTTTGCTTCTCCTCTGTGTGTATCATAGATGCCAAAATCAACGTAATTGTCTCCGATTGGATTTTTGTCATCGTAAATCCATCCAACAATCTGACCAGCTTTTGTTCTAGGAATGCCTAACATGTCATACACGTCATTTAAGAACAAATATCCATTGGCTTTGAGTTTTTCGTTTGCATAATCCTGCTGACATCTAAGGTAGAACAGGTTTTTCTCAGGATCTTTAGTCCATCCGCTGCAAGCTTCATCAAAGAATTTAGCGTAACCACTATGTTGGCCAAGCTCAGTAACATCAACTGTTTTCTTAACGGTTTTTTCTTTTCCGTTTTCGTCTGTAACTTTCTCTTCGATCTCTTTAGCTTTGACATTGTAGCGAAGCTCATGATCGACATCTTTACCGAACCGTTCAACAACACGATCTCTGTATTCTTTGAAACTCTTATCTACTGCCGTGTAAGCTGCAGCAAGTGCAACATTTCTCTTACGAAGAATATTGTTAGACGAAATAATAGCTGCAATTGATAAAGTGCCAAGGATAACAGCTGGAGCATAAAGCTTAGCAACCTTAACTGCGGTCTGAGTATAAACAATGGCTAAATCTTTCTTGCCGTCTTCTTCTGTATACTCTGCCGGTAAGTTTTCAGGATGTTCCATCGCTTCATGAATAGCATTGATGTCATCCTTTGAACTATCCAAAATATCGTTTAACTTTGTAGTAGCTTTACATGCCATTACAGTACTTGCTACTGTACCAACGATACCTGTTACCACAAGGATTTCCGGACTATGCTTTTTGAGTTTGAATCCGGTTTTGTGTAACGATCTATTTAATGTTTTCATAATTTCTGTTTTTTTCATAGTTATTCAACCTCCTGCTTATTTTCTTCTTTGATTTCTTTATTTTTTTCGTGGCGCTCTTTCAGCTTATCATGAATTTTCATTCCAGTCAAGCTTAATGCTAAAGTTCCAGCTGCTGCCAAGATTACCGGTGCTACAACATATTTGGAATATTCACTGAATACTTCTTCATCTTTATCAGCTAACGTGAGCATAGATTTAGAGCATGTCAGCATATAACTTCCAGCTGTTCTTGTAGTTCCTTCATTCTCGTATTTACACTGTTCCATTGCAGATATCTGATTCTGCATCAAAGATTTTGTGATATCGTTTACAATTTTCATGCTACATCGCCCCTTTCTTTGGTAGCCTTCTTGGATAATTCAAACAACTGATCAAACGTTAAACTACCATTCTTAATCGCACGATCTGCCAATGTACAAACTGCTCCCTTGTACATGACTACCGGTAAGTACTTAAGGGTTACAAGTCCAATAACGGTACCGCCTACTGCACCTAATGCAGTGATAACAGCCACTTCCTTCACAGTTAACTCTGCATTATTGGTTTTATCATCGTCTGAATCTACTGGTATCTCTGCTTTCTTATTTTCGATCTCTTTAATCTTTGTGCAAGCAACAGCACTTGCTGCGCAAACTGCGGTTACAGCTACTACGGCCTTTAAAATTGTTGAAGCTTTCATGGTTAGTTACCTCCTATTTGTTTTCTTCTTCTAATAATTTTACATGATCAATAAGATGATCTAAGTACCATCTGGCTTTTTCTAAGTCCTGAAGCCCGTTCTTATTTTTCCAACGGCACATATATTTAAGGACATTTCCTGTGTCCATAGCCTCAATTCCTTTGAGGTCAAATGTAAAAGCCTCGATAACATCAATAGTTTCAAGACCAGTCTCACTTTTATAGTGTGGTGGATGAGATACCATAGCATCTTTTGATTCGTACATAATAATTCCTCCTTTAAAAATATGAATTAGTCAATAGGTCTTGGTTTTGGCAATTTGATGAGATATCCGCCGTCCCTACATCTTATTGGTTCAGCGCTGCTGAGATTTGTCCATCCGTAATTATTATCTGTATAATTGCAGTTCTTACCGACAAGATCATACAGATCAGCTACACTTACAAAGTTATAGGTAGCAAGTAAATCGTCCATCATCGCAAGGACTTCTTCCACCTCTCCACGACTTTCAAGAATTATATCATCACAGTCGTAACCGGATCTTGATCTTGATTCTTTATGACGATAGTCATCTCTCCTTGAGTAATCTCTGTAAGAAACAGAAGAATATGATTTGTATGATTTATCATGACGTCGAGTATCACCGTACAAAATCATATCAATTCCATCTCTAACGATATCCGAGATCGTTTTTTTAACTGCCGGTATTAACACATCCGAAATAATGTATGATTTTACACTTGACGCATCTTCAGAAACAAAGTTGTCTGTAAAATTACGGACTTTACTTTTTTTCTTCGTCTTTACCTTTCCAGTTACGACCTTTTCAACTTTTTTTCTCTCTCTTGGTTCTGCTTTCTGCTGCTCTTTGAACTTACGAGAGTTTGGCGCATAATTATCCATTTTTTACCGTCCTTTCTAATCGATGATTTTAAGTTTGTCTGGCAAGGTAATTTTTGCACTTGGTAACCGATGGTTATCTCTCTTGAACTGATACGCCAGATTGCTCTTAGCTTTTCTTTCTGATTCAGCAACAGTTTCTCCTTCCCAATGATCAGAAATATAAGTGTCAAATTCTCTTACCGGACCGCTGTATTTGTATTTGTGCATAGTATTCTCCTTTCGCAAAAAGAAAAAGGGAAACACCTTGTTGTAGGTGTCACCCCTTTCGGAATATAATTTTTATTCTTCGGTTTTTTCCAATGATTCCGAATGATCTTCGAGTTTGTACAAATCTGTAGATTCTAACTCATCGATCTCCGAATCTTTGGATTTAGATCCAAGTCCGTAACCGATTAATCCCACAGTCAGCACCACTGCTCCAGCAGCGATTGCTTTGCCATGATTTTTTAATCCGATTGCCGCTCTTGTCAATAATCCTTTTTTCGGTTCTTCGACTACATCATCCTCTGCATATGTTACATCTTCATCAAATCTTCTTTCTTCGCTCATTTTAAGTTCCTCCTTTTGAGGTAAAAATTTATATGTTCTCCATAATACTACTTGTTTTTTTCGCGAATTTATAACAGCTTCGAAAAGTCGTATCTAGGAGCAACCTGATAATCTAACGTGATACATGGTCTTCCGTCATCACTCATTCGTGTACCGAAAATGATGTCAATTAAACCGTCGTCAAGATTCCATCCTAACTGATCACTCACGTCTGTAGGTTCTAAGCCGATTTCATCATAGAACTCGCTCAGAGAAATATAGTTATCGTATGTCATATCACGATTAACTTTATTCACTGCTGCTTTGATGGACTCAAGATCTGACTTAAAATATCGTCCAGACACTCCATCATAGAAAAGCTGTTCTCCGTTATTTGTAATTACAATGTTGCTTTTACTAACCGGATTCTTGTCGAGGTGATCCTGATCAATCTTTTCACGGATGATTTTTTCTTTTTTCTCACCGATTTCTTCTACCACTTTCTCTTTGTATTCACTAAGCGCTGTTTTGGAAAGTTCATACGCTGTAGCTAATGCTGCGTTACGTTTTGCATTCACAGAACTTGCACCAATTAAACAGGTGATAGAAGCTACACCGGTTATTACTGTTGGAATATAAGCTTTCCATGCTGCTTTGACTACTTCTGTCTTTGTTAATTCACCGTCTCCTGTAGAATCGTATTTGTCGTCCTCTGCCATTTCAATAAGAGTTAAAGCTTTTGGCGTTGCTTTAATAGCAAGTACAGTTGATGTGATCATGCCGGCAATACCGATACCTGTGAGAATTTCAGGACTATGTTTTCTCATTCCAGTCTGAATATTCTTAATGAATTTGGTTACGTTTGATTTACTCATAGTGTTCTCCTTTCATTTAAACGTGTTTGTAAAATATAAAACAAAAAGAAAGAGCCCAAATTAGGACTCTTTTTCATTGGTTTCGAGATTGTCGACCTTTTCAATCAACTCATCAATTTTCTGATTCTTTTTGATGTCCATTACAGCACCAACAAATGCGCCTACACCCATTACTACTGGAATGATCAAATCGCCAATACCGATCTTTGACAAATTAATTTTTTTCATGTCTTTACCTCCTTTCCATTAAAGCAAATGTAATTTTTGCGAATTAATTACCTTTCATATGTAACCTTTGTAAAACTGACCTGATAAAGCATACACATTTATTAATGATGCTTTGCTTTTTTTGGTTTAGAAACCTGACTCCAATAACGTACATTATTGTCACTGACACAAACCCAATCGCCTAAATATACGGCATACTAGCTACCTTTGTCTTCTCCCATTTAGTTAATTATTCTCCTTTCTATTTATTAAAAGACAAAAGAAACAGTGTAGGATTCGAACCTACGATCTCCAGACCGAAGTCTGTTGCTCTAACCAACTGAGCTAAGCTGTTTCTCATTAAAGACTATGTAATTTTCGCGAAAAACAAAAGAGAAGCCTTAGCTCCTCTTCGTTGTGTTGATTACTTTTTTTTCTTTTTAAATAAGTGCTTAATGATAAACACTATAAATACCGCACATACAATTACATCTCCAAATATAACAATTCCGATGCTACCGACAACACTAATGCCGATCACCGTAATTGCAACCAATAAGATTAATGTAAGTAACAGAATTGTAAATAATATCATAATAATTCCTCCTTTAAAAATATGTCGTAATCTACCATTAAAGGAGATGTAAATTTCGCGAGACAAAAACGAAGACACCAAGTTTTCTCAGTGTCCCGTTTTCTTTGTTTCGTATTACCGTTTGAAAATCTGATTCATAAAATTTCGTCCAGCAATTGTCGTAACGGTTCCGACCTCTTCAAATTTGAGCGTCTTCAAAGTTCCCCAGATTGTAATTGTCGTCGGAATAACGATTCCAGCAATAGCAATACAGTTTCGAACTTTTCGATCTTTCCGTTCGTCATCCATCTGTTTAGATTTGAGTTCGGCTTCTGCCTCTTTCATCTCCGCATCAGTGTTGATCTTGTCAATCTCGATTGCTCGATCCATAAGCTTTGTGAGTCCGTCAACCGTAGTTTTGTACTCATCTGAGCCAATCTGAATTTTGCTCATTTCATCAAATTCGTCTCTGATCTCGTCACGTAAAATTGTTTCAATATCCATTTTAAAAATCCTCCTTTTAAATATTGTTAATACGTTCCATTAAAGTCAATGTTATTTTTGCGAATTATCTTTATGTAGGATAATTTTCTTTTTATTAAGTAAATCCTGATTTGGTGTTAAAGCTACATTTACGGTATATAACCCTTCCGTATTGTCTTCATCTTTGTACGGTTCAACTTTAAAATATCCGTGACCAGATTGTAATAAAATGATGATATTAGTGATAATAGAACCTAATACCACGCCTCCTAAGAAAATTGAATAGCTCATGTTTCTTCCTCCTTTTTTAATAATTGAAATATTTTATGGAAAAATCCCTCCCGGAAAATTTTCACCTTACAAATATAAAAGACAAAAGCGAAAGCCCATATTGGGCCTCCACTCTATAATGGAATCAATCCTAATTTGTAATATGGTTGTTCTTCATTGTTACGTTTCATGAGACGTCGCATACGAGCTGCTTCAATCGGGTTAAGACGAATCCTAGCTTCGACACGGTTGCTTTCTTCCCAAACAATAATGTCTTTTCTAAGTCCATCTGACCAACTCTCTAACAATTCGTGTGTAATCCCATTAATTTTGTACCATCTTTCAAACATAATAATACCTCCTTAAATATGTAATTGTTTCCATAGAATAACTTGTAAATTTTGCGAAAAAGAAAGAGCCCTCGTTATAAGGACTCATTCTCCAATATAGATACAACTGTTTTTACATTTTCAATGTGAGTTAATCTACATTCGTAATCTTTAGAAATACCTTTCTCTTCGCGTTCTTCTTCTGTGTAATTACTGCCACGGTCTACTATGTAACACAATCCATCTTCGTTGTTGTAACGAAAATCGTTCACGTACATAAATCCCGTAATGCATAATACAAGTGCAAATACGCCAATTGTTAAGTTTCTAATTTTCTTCATCATAGTTTATCTCCTTTATGAATATGTTAGTTAATTGTTTCTCATAAAAGTAGTTGTAAATTACGCGAAAAAAAGAAGAGCCCTTGTTAGGACTCTCAATTTATTAATTTGCAATATCTAATTCATGTGAATTCGTTAATCTAAGATACTGATTACTATGTGTCTTTTGTGAGAATATACCATCAATGCATTTAACCAAAATTGCATCATATCCGTCAATTTCATCTTCAATGTATACAACCTTACATTTCTTGCCTCGATCATAACCTCTCTTTATAACACATATATCACCAACTTTTAAATTTTGAAATTCAATTCGTTTCATAAATATCACTCCTTTCATTAAAGAGATTGTATTTTTTGCGAAAAGAAAGAGCCCTTGTTATAAGGACTCACTCTTTTACCATAACAATTATTCAATTTTTTTCGATTGAATCTTTTTCATGAATAGCAATTCCAAGATTCATGATGCTGCTTACAAATTCGCAAGCCTCTTCATGGTTCATGCCAAGTTCTTCTAATTTCTTGCCGCATTTACCAATCTCAGTCTTTAATTTGTTTTTGCTCATTTCTCTAGCTTCCATGATTGTAATTTTTTCGTTCATAACATAAACCTCCTTAATTTTTGTTTATGGTGCCATAATAGGAGTTGCAAAATGCGCGAAAAAAAGAGAGAAAGTAGCTGCTGAACTCACGTCGTTATCAGCCAGTAGTTAATACCTGGTAAATTATACAGCGCAAAGGCTGCACGCCACTCTTTCTTTTTCTCTCCATAAAAGAGTATGTTTTTTTCGCGAATTCTAATTTTCAAAAAAAGAAGAGTCCCTGTTATAGTGACGGAGGCTCTTCTCTTCTTAAAACTAAATGACTATTTGCCGATCAAATATTCCTGTAAATCGTCCCTAGCCTGTTTCATCTTTTCAATTCCGTTTCCGGTAATCTCATGATTAATAAGAACAAGTAATGTTCTAAGTATCATCTGGTTAGACTCTTCAACTTCCGAAAGACGTTTATTATCTTTACCCAGAAGTTCTTCATGCTTTTGTACAACTGCTTTTAAATCTTTATTTGGTTTAAGAATCTCTTTTACGATTTTCCATACGCCGTATAAACCAGCTACAAACGAACAAAACCAAATAATCTGATTAGACGTTATAACAAAACCTGATTGCACTGTTTAGTCCTCCTCCGAAATATTCGTTTTTCTACCTTCAACAAAATTTCTAAATCCTTCGTACATACCTGTAGAAGCCAATCCCATAATTGCACCATATACAAATGATTCGAATGATAAACCGCTTACGAACAGGTTAGATAAAGCACCAATCACTGCAAGAATAACCGGAATATCATTATTCGGTATTTTTTTGCAAATGGTTGCATGTTTGATGATATAACCTACCACCAAGCAGCCAAGTAATACTACGAGTACGAAATACTGAGTTAATGTTGAATAATCCATAATTGATTCCTCCTATTTTTCATTATTTTTAATTATTTCTTAATTCCATAAATTCTAAACGGAACGTTACAACCATTAGCAAGAATAACCTGCTCTTCAGCTCCATATGCACGATAATAACATGGATCAAACTGTATGTATCGCTTCGAATCGGTATTTACAATAGATACTTTTCTCCTTGCCCAAAAAAGAGCGTACTGTGGTTTGTCAATATTTAGTTCCGTTACGATATATACCCACACGCCAATGACATTTATTAACGATGTTACTGTTCCGCTCGTTGATAAAATGATAAATGAATCATATTGATCAGATATCTCATACGATTGTATGATCTCTTTGGAATCGGTATTGTCAAAATTACTTCCATTATTGGCCCAAATCAAATCTACCGTTTTACCGTTGATTGTTTGATGCTCGTCTTTAATGATTGCAAATGAGAATCTTTTTTCTATTGTAATATTATCCACAACTATTGGTATGATAGCTTCGCATTGAGACGAAATTATACCAGTGGTTGTAAATGTTATTTTTACTTTTGATGTTCCATTATTTTCAACTAATGCGTTTATGTTAACAGGACATATAATGTCGGATTGATTGACATTTATTTGGTTACACTGATTCGGTCCACAAAAAGCCACAACCTCTGTGGTGCATGTTTCTCCAATCTCACCAATAAATGCATGTATTTGATTAGTTAACATAACAGAATATCCATCTGTCACGTCAACAATCGTAATCTGATCGCTTGATTTTATTGCCATTTGATCTCCTTCTACGAAATATCAAACCATATATCTCCAGCGGACAAATTCTCCGGTTTAGTGCTACTTACATAGATTTTACTTTTACCATCCCATTCCGAAACTTTGTTAGCAGTGATACCATCAAGTACCGTTTTGTTGGAATGGTTATGGTTTCCATGTGCTGCTGCATTGATCTTTGTTGCTAATTCCGAATCCAGATCACTCTCTGATACTTTACTTTTTGATGCTAAACTTCCAAGACTAGCTAATTCTGTTTGAATAGCAGTAACTGTGCTAGCATCTGCTTTATTGCCAATAGCCGCGGTTAATGCGTCTGATGCTTCTTTATGCTCTTCAATATAAGCAGCAAGTTCGGTAAATGTATCGTATGCTTCTACTGGTGTGTCACCGAGAATCTCCTGTTTCAGGTTTTCTAAGTCGGTCTTTTTTGCTCTGTCGTTAATGGCAAGTACCATTTCAGCAATTTTAGATGATAAGGTCGTTTCATCATCTAAATATACGTTCGTACCTATGGTTTTTACCATCAACTCAACAACAACACCGTCAACTTTAGCTTTTAATACGCCGTTTTTTGTCATGTTCGTTTTTTCTCCTTTTTACAAAATGTCAAAGTTGTAAGATGTAGCTTTTGTATCTTCTCTGTCTAATTTTGCGTTAGTAACGCCATATGTTTTATTGTCAACATCGGCATATATTTCGGTATTCTGTTTTTTAGAATCCAAAATCAAAAGAGAAGTATCTCCAGCAGAAACTGCAGCTTCACCTGTGTCGAACCATAAACATTTGCTAACTGGTTTCTCTCCGCCGATCCGTATGATTGGAGAATTGTTGGTAAGATACGTATTGACATAATTTTCAATATCGTCTTTTCCTACAACTTCACCAATTTTATCTATGACTATTTCGGGATGACTCTCAATATAATCATAAATATGCTTTTGTATCGCTTCAGCAGAAGTAGTCGATTCAATTTCACTCTCAGTCTCATCTTTCCACTGATTCCATTTGTTTTCTGACTCAGTTTTCCAATTACTGCAATTATTCTCGGTAGTTTCCATACGAGATAACAACTGAGTTACAATATCAGGATATGACTCGATTAATGTTTCATTGCACTCTAAACCCTGCGAAATATACATTTCAGTGTTTAATTCAGAATTCCAATGGTTAACCAAAGATCCATCTGCATCAACCTTTTTAATGCATACTAAGAATGCTAAACTACCGCTTATCTCACTAACATGCTCACTAATAGTCCAATCAAAGTGCATGATCGTATTGTCTGCCTCGTCGATTGTTATGTTATTAGTAAGATAACTTCCCAATGTCTTGTCAGGACGAGCATAATTAATGTATACGGTCATCTCGGACATATCATGACCGTCCCAATATCTAGGACAGTCGAAAGTTACAGTTTCAACGTTATGATCGTGTTGTACCGCAATTCTTCTTAATTCTTTTGGAACGGTTATAAATCGTTCATCATTAATGACTATATGCAGTTCCTGATCTGGATTAATAGTCGATAACTGAGTTATTAAATCATCAACTTGTCCCATAGACTCGCCTCCTTTTTATTTTAGGATGTACATTGCTGAACAGCTTACAGACCATCCTGCACCTATAGGACTCATACCTATATTATGATTTGAGAATCTAATAACGCCATTTGGAAACATCATTATTTCTCCAATCAACATAGTAGTGCCAGGCGAAGTAACACACTGTACAATACTAATTGGAACTAATGCATTAAAACCAACGTCCCTATATTCTCCACCAGGTACATCATGTAAAAACTGAACATTTATAAAAACATTGACAATTCGTCCTAATGCGTAACCAGTAATTGTTACTTTGATGTCATTGCTCTCAACCACTTCTTTTACGTAACGAATTTCATTATCGTACAAACGAATAATTTCGTCTACAACACTTTCCATGTCTTTGTGTTCACGTGCAAACTCAATAGCTTGGATTTTTCCTGAACGATTTACCAGCATGAATTTATCATTCATATTGATTAAATTGAACGTAGTATCTTTTCCACAATGTTCGCCGAAAATTTGATGCCAAGATCCACCTTCGTTTGAAACGTATGATTTACCAGACGTAGCAGCTAAAATAAACGTACGATTAGCATAAGCTATTGCATAACCACCATCTTCAGCATTTTCTATATTCGTATACACAAAAGAATTTGCTGAATCATTTGAATAATATATTCTAGTAGCGACACTCATGCTACTTGTAGCAACGCATCTGCCCATACCATAACAAACACTATCTATACTTAATAATTCATGTGTCAAAACTGATATCCACGATATGCCATCAGTAGATGTACAGATAGTTCCGGCTGTGTTTTTATCATTACCTACAGCAATATATTTATTATTTCCATAACATATATCACTATATGTCATAGTTGAGAAATATGTTACCGTATGATTACTAACTGTCGCCTTGTTATCAGAATCAATAGTAAATGACACAGTTCCAGATAGACACATACCGGCAAATACAAATAATCCATTACCGTATGTCACACATCTTAAATCCATATCAGTTCCGACCAGTGTTCCTGATTCAGATGGTATTTTTTCAGAACCCAAATCGTCAAACACGATCGTTTCTCCAGTCCATGATATACCATCAGTGGAATGATATATCCATCCATTTGTACACACAGCTACAAATATTCCGTCTCCATAGCATACATCAGCCAAATCGCCATTAGATGTAATATCAAGCTTAGTCCATGTAATACAATCCATTGAATGATAAAAATGTTTATCTCGGTCAACTGCTACAAAAATACCATTACCATAAGTTATAGATGGTATAAAAGCATCATTAATATTACTAAGATCTTCCCATTTTCCCAGACCACCATTAAGCACACCAATGTCTACATTAGCTGCTTTTGTTTCTGGATAGAGTTTAATACTATTATCCTCTCCATCAACGTAAGTTAATGTACCAGATTTTTCAATTATTGACATTTATATGCCTCCTTTATTTCTGCTCTATTAATTCTTTGTTTGTAATTATCCGTTTATCGCCTGATACACCAATGAGCAATAACTTAAAACTTCGAAAATCTGTAACTTCATCGGGAACCATACATGTTTTGTCTGCATTTAATAGTTCTCCATATTCTTTATCTTTTGTTTTGAAAATAGCTATAACGTTATACTTATCCCAATCATCACCTTCGAAATCAAATTTGCATTTCAAATACCCTTTTGTTCCACGTATGATATTGGAAAAATCTCCTTTCTTAGACAGCTTTTGTCCACTGACAGTAAACGGCAAAATTCTCATTTCAGCATCCCCTTTCTTTTAAACCATCAACTCACACATAAACGTGACTTTGGTATTCACATCCTTCGAACCTATTGTAAATGAAAATCCATCATTACCAATTCTGCTATCATCAGGAGATATAATACTAAATGTACTATCATCAAGTCTCTGGTATTTCCACTGAAGATATGAAGAATTTCCAAATACTTGTTTCATAGCGTCAACGTCTGTTATTCTTGTTGAACCATAATATATGACTACTGATAATACTGTAGAAACATCATGATTTTTAAATATGTTTCCTTTAGACGATTCGATGTGTAGACTAGTTACTAATTCGTCTTTAATACTACCCAAAGCGTTTACTTCAGGAATGATAATATCAAGTTTTTCACCTTGCGAATTCATTACCTCATTCATGGTATTTACATCTTTCGAACTAGCCGACGGTGAAGTTAAGTTACCATCAATTATCGCTGAGTGATTTTTTAATTTAACAGATACTCGTTCACCATCTTTTACATTAACAGTAGTTACTGCTGGTGTAAATAATTCTGAACCGTCTAATTTAACATATATTTTATTTCCGTCGATCTTAACAAAACCGTAAATTGTTTCTTCTTTTTTTTCTTTTTTTTTGACACTCGTTGCCTTGACAAACTGATCTATGAGATTATTGGACAATACCATTAACTACTACCTCCATAATTTAGTTGTAAATACAGCTCTTTCTGTAACCGGACACCCAGGTTCACATTTTATAGTCTGACTTACAACTTTAGCTTTTACGTTTTGTAGTCCAGCAGCGGCATAGTTAAGACGTACACAATCTCCAATTCTAACTGGACAATAACCATGAGTATACGAAATCTCATACTCTAATGTAGATAACTCTTTTAAGAGCTGTTCCGCATATTCTTTAATTTCGTTTTGTGTTGGGTTCCCTGTTAAACTAGGATTTGTTACCCTATACACAATATTTCTGCCTCTACTAACTGTAGAAGTTGGACTGTTCGGATCGTTGTTTACAACTTTAATATTGTACTTACCACTTCCACTTGAATATGAGATCTCAACAACATTCGGAATATCATACAAATCATGTTTTACTGTTACTTCTGGATATAAAATTGAACTGTTATCATCAGTATATGTCCAAACCGGTTGTAAAGCATTTATGTCTTGCTTCGGTGCATATATAACTCTGCTTAATTCGTCAAGATCAAAAGCATAATTGGCATTCTCCGTTAAATCTGTTAGAAATGAAAACCATGTATCATCTGTGTTAGCCACAAAATCAGACGATAAAGTTTTTGAGCTTTCAGCTTTTATGACAGGAGCTCTCATGTTTTCTCGTGTAAGCATGTATACTGAATCCATAATTACACTGCCTTTAGGTATTGAATATCCAATTGGAGGTAAACTTTCTTTAAGCTCGATTAACGGAGTATAAGCATCCACAGAAACGCTTCGTGTTTTACCATCATATGTAGATGACGGAGTTTGAACAAGAAATGTTCCTAATGGATGCTTTTCAGTAATTCCATTTTGAATTGTAACGAGATAGATTCGTACATAGCTTTCCCCAATAGAATCCATGATATCGATTGTAGCAGACCCCAATGTATCAGTCTCACTGTCTCGATTAATTACACAATTTTTGACATTCTTTATTCGATCGACATCCTTCCATGTACCAGGATTGACCTTATAATATTCGAATGTCTGTGTCATAGATTCTAACCAATTAGGCATGTTACATACCTCCTTCTACTCTCGTTATTGTAAATGTTACTGGTATAGTTACTTTACAATGTGTTTGCGAAAATGATACAACAACATTCGCCCAGTAACCACTTCCAGATGGTTCTCGTACATAAACGTCTCCCATGTATCTCGATAATCGTCGTAAAGTATACAATGTATCTACATCGTCTTTAGGGAATTCAACATTCCAAGTTGCTGTTTCTCCTCGTTGAGTACCGTAATAACTAACAGGATTTTCTCTACCGACATATTCTGCTAATGTTACATCTGGTTTGTAATCGTTAGATACATCGATGTTGTACGGTATTTTTAATATAGAACCACTCCATGGTGGATCTTCCTGTTCGTCTTCACTATTCTTGTTAAAATTCGACCATTGTTCATCCCACTGCATAATTACAGATTTTTCGTAAATAGGATACCCAGGAGGATCATAGTAACTTACTGCACCTGTAGTTTTAGACGTTGCTACAATTCTATAACGAGCAATATTTAAAGCCGGATGTGGATCCAAAACAGAATAACTCATATCGTTAGGCAACCCGGTCATTATTTCTGTAAATGTACCATCGTATTCTCGACGATAAACTGATAAGAGAACATTGTCAACTAGTTCTCCTTCGTCACCATTTGGTTTTGTACAGAATGGTGTTAAAAACACAGAAACATCATCTGGATAGATACTTATTCCAGTATCTGGTTCATATAAATCGTCAACCCATGATACTGTGAAATTTAACGTCGAATCAGCAGTTAATCCTGAGTTCATTGAAACTGTGGAAGTAATAGTGTAACTTACACCATTTTCAAGATCTATATTACTCGGTAAAAATTCGAGAGATAAGTCTCCGGTTGTATCAATGTACTTCGAATATATTGTCTCTCCTTTATTTACAATCTTTTTATTACCGACATAATCCAAAGTTTCGTATCTTTCGTTTGATGCTACTGTTATATTGTATCCTATTGGTTTCTGTGTAGATGGCCCAGATGAACCTTTAAGGTAAAACGGAAATGATGTAATCTTTTCTATTTCATTGCCTTTAATATCAGTCAAATTTACTGCTAATGTTGGTTTCAAATATATATAAACACATCTTTTTGCAGACCAAGGACCATACTTAGGAGTAGCACCTCTGGTTTTAATCCTCCAGTTAAGTTTAGCACCTTCTGAATACTGCGAAGTGTCGACCACATAAGATCCATTTTGATCTTTGTCTGAAGCTGTATTTTTTATAATAGTCTCAACTTCAGCTCCATCGTCAATCGATATTCTTATTTTAGCATATGTCTGACTTGAGTTGTCTTCGCTATTATGCATCCAGTATAAAGTTAATGGCTCGCCAACAATTGCTGTCGTCGTAGATGACCATGTTGTAGGAGCCGATGGTGCTTTGCCTAGGATAACTGATACTATTTTTGTCCAACCGGATGTTCCAGCATCGTTTATAGCTCTTACCCTGAAGAACCATTCTTTACCAGTTTCTAATCCGGTTATATCAGCATGTCCGACCACAGTACCGTCAACCGTAGTTGATTTAACTTCAGAAGACGAACTATCAAAATATCTTTTTTCATAAGTATACTGAATCTCGTATTGTTTAACGTTACCGACATTGTTCCAATTCAGATAAACTTCTGTTTCTGATCTAGCACATACTTTTATAAAACCGGATGGTGTTTCCGGTATCGTTCCTTTTGATTCTGAATACTCAGACCAACCACTATACTCTTTCGAACTTCCAACAACATTTATGGCTCTACATTTTACTCGATAATTGCTACCGTTTTTAACGTTACAGGAGAATGATACTCGTCCTGTTCTTACAGTAGCTATACCAGTTTTAAATGTATCATTGCCTTTATATATTTTAAATTCTACTTGATCAGTTCTTGGATCAGAAATGTTGTCAATCGAAGCTGTAAGTTTTAACTTATCAATTTCTACTTTTGGAGTTGGTGGTGTTTCTGGCGGAGCATTTGAAATGTCATACTCTACGGTTCTAACTGTACCTGTCCAATACGGAACATTTTTTTTGTTAACCTTATGAGTCTTTGATTTCGGAGTTACAGAAACTTTAATTTTCTTAGCATTAGCCGGAGGTGTGTACATAGCGTTCTTTTTTTGAACGTCAGATGTTCCACCATCGAACCATACTCCATCTCCAGTAGCATAATGCCAATGCACCTTATAGTGATCAACATTTGCTATAGCTACCATAACAGCGCCAGTTCCTTGACCATCGCCACCTGTTTCTCTACTTAAAACTATATCTCTAATGCTTATAGATGCAAAAAGATTTCGAGAACCAGATACGTTTCTTCCTAAAACAACGCTGTCATTGAATACCTGATCTACTATCCAAATATCGTTCTTTACATCATTAGGGATCAAGACACCGTTATAATATCTTGACCCCGTGATACGAACGTGCGAACCAACAACGAGATTAATTGTTGTAATAATTGTAGGCTCTACAAAATCCCAACTTGCATAATATGTACCACTACTTCCAGTTTGAGGTTTTATGACAAGATCGGAAACTTTTTTACCCATTTTTATACTCTCCTTCCTATTCGCACAGCTCTAACTAATGTTTCAACAGCCTCTGATATATTGCTGCCATCGTCATACGTAATACCGTTTATTGTGTATGATGGACCACTAAGACTGTTAATACTCGTACGGAGTTTATTGATGGCTGATACTACGTCATCATTTGCTCCATTTTGACTTCGACTATTCATTAACGAACTAATCTCATTAACCTTAGCCGATACACCTATTGATGTTTCATTGTCAAACAGACTGCCAACTGTACTAGCCCCAGCCTTTACATCGCTAAGATCAAGAACAGGTCGAATTGTTGGTTGGGTGTCTATTTTTCCATTGATAACATCATTGATCTTACTGATTGCATTGCAAAGTCCCTTCTTAGCCGATGAACCCATTACTGAGCCAGCTTTGTATGATGGATCGACACTGTCAGATAATGCGTTAACAAATCCCTGACCTGCAAAGTCACCAACCTTATAAAATTCCTTAGATGGTGAATGTATTTTTAATACTTCTTTTGCTGCATCGAGTGCTGCTTGAGCCATAACTCTAGCTGTTGCCTCTGCTTTGAATGTATTAGCATTTATTCCAGCATTGAAACCGTCTACTAAATATGAACCTGCGTAATAAAAACTATTGTAATAATTTCTAACATTGTCAACAGTTGACGATACTGCTGAGGTCATAGCTCTTGATACATTTACTGAATTAGTCTTGATACCAAGTACAAGATGATTCATCAACGATGATCCAGCAATTATGAATGCAGGAGCTTTAACTGCTATGCCTCGTAAAGCATTTCCTATAGCAATTACTGCTGATGCTGCTAATTCAGCTTGCTTAGTCCTAAAACCATTGACTAATGCTTTCATAAGATTTGCCCCTGCCGCCATCGCTTTAGGTGTTGAATCGTTGAACGCTTTTTCTAATCCGCCAACATTTGTTTCAGCAAGAGAATTTACTGCTTCTTTGAACGAAGATATTCCGCTAACATTTAACGAAGTCAAACTATTAACGAACTTAGCTAATCGTTCAGCAGATGTTATGGATACAGATATAACAATCGGATCTATGCTCATCACTTTATTCGAGTATTCTTTGATCGCAGATCCTATGCTTGAAATCCTACCAAATGCAGTAAGTCCGCTAACATCAATGTTTGTAATACTTGACATCAATCGAATTAATCGATTTGCAGATGTTATTGATGTATTAATCTTCTCGCTATCTATGTCAGCTATACGATCCGAATATTCTTTCATTGCAGATCCTATAGTTTTGATACTGCTAAAATTGATGATTCCACTTGTGTCTAATTCTACAAGTTTTTTCGTCAATTGAACAAGACTATTCGCCACTGTAATTGACGATGTCATAGTTTCAAAGTTTATATCACTTACTTTTTCAGAATATCCGCTTATGCCATCACCGAACTTAGAAATGTTAGATCCAAATTCGTCTAATGATACTTTTCCATCAAGCCAATGTTTTTCTGGTATAGCTTCTGCTACCTGAGCCATTGCACGTCCAGCTCTAACCGCTGAATTTATAGCTTCTTCGTTTATTGCTACATTTCCATAGTCGTCAGTTAATGCTGTAGACATTACTCTTATTGCTTCGCCAAAAGATCTACATGCTGATCCAAAATTAGCTAAATCAGATTCTCCGACAATACCCTGAAGAAAACCATCTTTCTTAGGAATTGCATTTGCAACCTTAGCCATTCCCTTACCAGCTTTAACAGCTGAACTTATAGCATCATCGTTTATAGCAGACGAACCGAAATCTCCGGTTAATGAATCTGACATCTCTTTTATAGCAATACCGAAAGCTTTGCACATTGAGCCAAATTTTCCAAAATCAGACTCACCAATAATACCCTGAAGAAATCCTCCACTCTTAGGAATTGCATTGGCAATCTTAGACATACCCTTACCAGCTCTGACCGCTGAGTCTATAGCATCCTCATTGATTACCGATCCTCCATATCCGGTTAATGAATCTGACATCTCTTTTATAGCAATGCCAAATGCTTTACACATTGAACCAAATTTTTCTAAATCGGATTCTCCGATAATATCCTGAAGAAATCCTCCACTCTTAGGAATTGCAGCTGCTAACTTAGACATTGCCTGTCCAGCATCTGCTGCTGCCTCTACTGAATCTACATCAATTTTACCTGATACTTTCTTAGAGAAGTCAGCTACAGCTTCGCCAAAAGCACTAAGTTGAGTTCCGAATTTTTCAAAGCCTGAACTTCCTGTGAGTTTTGAAACAAAGTTACTTATTCCAGACAATAAATCTGCTTTGGTTAAAGTTAAGACAACTTCTGCTACTGTGTTAGCCGCTTCTACTGAAGCCGGATCTACATTTTGTATTGCCATAAAGAACGGAAGTGCATTCATCATAAACGATGACAGTTGCGTTCCTAATTCGGCAAATGTCTGACCAAATGATAACAACTGACTCACCTGAGATATGAAATTAGCTGCGGAAAGTGCAATAATAGCACCACTTATATAGCCGACACCTTTTAAAACACTTGAATCTACGTTCTTAGCTAATTTTATGAACGGCTGAACTC
>ULXQ01054660.1_pt1 | contig 42289 bp, 38 predicted proteins | sample 1961481 | NCBI WGS metagenome assembly ULXQ01 (sample SAMEA4835843, study PRJEB28245) | human gut metagenome | biome: gut microbiome; material: fecal sample | place: Denmark | collected 2008 | reverse complement strand
CAAGAGGAAATTTAAAATAATTTTCTGACCGCGCATTTTTTATTCTTTATGCTTATTTCAGCGTCGGTTTGTCGGTTAAATGGGCGATTTCTCGGGCGAAATTCGCCACCTGCTCCCAATCGGTATAGACAACTTCTTTGCGCGTATCCGTTTCACCGCCTGACATCTTCATAATTAGCTTGATCATAAAACGATCGTACCAGCGATAACGTGGGTAACGCAGCGCCCCGGCAATGACCGCGCAGCGATCGGGACGCCATTGCGAGTTCATCAGAAACTTCCGCGCGTAGCTGTTGGTCTGTGGAGTACGCTTCTCCGGTTTGCGCGCCACCAGGTTTACGGAATAAAAGGCGCTCGGCATCGAATTCAGTCGCGTCGCATGTTTTTTGACAAATTCCTGGAACGCAGAGTGGTAGTGACCATAGCGAATAGAAGCACCAATGACCACACGGTCATAGTTTTCCCATTGTGGTTCTTCAATGCGGTGCACATTGGCGACATCCGTCTGGATCCCCAGTTCTTTCAGTTCCGAAGCCAGGTAGGAGGCAATCTCGCGCGTTTGTCCGTCCCTTGTTGAGAAAAGAATTAATGTTTTCACGTATTACTCCATCATTCACGCCAGAAAGTCGGGGTAAAGAGCACCAGCAATGTAAAGACCTCGAGACGACCAAACAGCATGTTGGCAATCAGGATCCATTTAGCCACCGGGTTCATACTGGTAAAGTTATCAGCAACCACGCCAAGCCCTGGCCCCAGGTTATTCAATGTTGCAACAACTGAGGCAAAGGCAGAAAAGTCATCCACGCCCGTGGCGATAATCGCCAGCATACTGACAATAAACACCAATGCATAGGCGGAGAAAAATCCCCAAACGGCTTCGAGGATACGTTCCGGCAGTGCGCGATTCCCCAGCTTAATGCTATAGACGGCGTTCGGATGCACCAGTCGTTTCAGCTCACGGTTCCCCTGCTTAAACAGCAGCAGGATGCGGATCACTTTCAGGCCACCGCCCGTTGACCCGGCGCAACCGCCGATAAAAGCTGAACATAAAAGCAGTACCGGCAAAAAGAGCGGCCAGCGGGCAATGCTGTCAGTCGTAAACCCGGCGGTTGTCGCCATCGATACCACCTGGAAAAACGCCTGGTTAATTGTCATCAGCGCCGAACTGTAGACATTATGAAACCACAGTACGAGTGTACAAATAACCACCAGCGTAAACTGTACGCCGATAAACATGCGAAATTCCGGATCGCGCCAATAAACCTTCAGACTACGCCCACTTAACAGTGAAAAGTGCAGACCGTAGTTACAGCCGGAGATCAGCAGGAAGATAGCAATGATAGTGTTAATAGTCGGGCTGTCGAAATAACCGATACTGGCATCATGTGTCGAGAAGCCGCCAATAGCGATAGTCGCAAAGCTATGGCCGATGGCATCAAAGGCATCCATTCCGGCAAACCACAACGCCAGCGCACAGGCGACGGTCAGCAAGACATAAATCAACCACAGGGTTTTCGCCGTTTCCGCAATTCGCGGGCGCATTTTGTTATCTTTCAGCGGGCCGGGCATTTCCGCGCGATAGAGCTGCATCCCACCCACGCCGAGGATAGGCAGTATCGCAACCGCCAACACGATGATCCCCATCCCGCCAAACCATTGCAGCATCTGGCGATAAAAGAGGATGGCGTGAGGGAGCGAATCCAGCCCCACCAGCGTAGTGGCCCCCGTGGTGGTCAGGCCAGAGAAAGATTCAAAAAACGCATCGGTAATCGTGAGGTTCGGGCTTTCCGAGAAGATAAAAGGGAGCGCACCGACGCTACCCAGCACGGTCCAGAACAGCACCACTATCAGAAACCCCTCACGGGATTTCAGTTCACCCTTCTCTTTGCGGTTCGGCCACCACAGCATAGAACCAATGGCGAGGGCGACAAAAAAGGTCTGGGTAAAAGCGCGGCCCGCTCCATCCCGGTAGATGAGTGCTACCAGCCCAGGGATAATCATGGTCCCTGAAAATAAGATGACCAGTAGTCCAACGATTCGGGTAATGGCGCGAAAATGCATCTCTGCCGCTTCCTTAGTTCTGCAAAACGAAGTGGGGATTATTCTTCAATCGCTAACAATTGCAATGAACCACGGCTAAAATCCGCCAGCTTTGCGGAAAATTCAGCCACTTTCGCCGCCGGAAGCGCCACCCGCAGCAGAACGAATGCCTGATAATCACTGTTGATAATTTTGCCGTCACACTGCCCCAGCAACGCTTCAATGCCGGTTAACTGACTATATTCACATTGCAAAGTATATTCGGTTAATGGCGTCTTGCGTTGGGTCGTTAGCTGGCGCAGCGCCTGATTCACGCCGCCGCCATACGCTTTCACTAACCCACCGGTGCCAAGCAATATGCCGCCGTAGTAGCGCACTACCACAGCGGTAATTTCCCCGACGCCGCTGCCCATTAGCTGGGCGAGCATCGGTTTACCTGCCGTTCCCGCCGGCTCCCCGTCGTCAGAGAAACCCAGCTGTTGAGAATCATCCGGCGCACCCGCGACCCACGCCACGCAATGGTGCCGGGCATCGGGGTGTTCTGCCCGCACCGATTCAACAAACGCTTTCGCCGCCTCAACGCCATCGGTATGCGCCAACATCGTTATGAAGCGGCTTTTTTTGATCTCTTCAACGACCGTGACCGGTGCCGCAGGAATTAACCAGCTTTCCATCACGCCAGTTTCAGATCCCGGGTCATGTTTTCCACGTTGTTTTCGTGGATCACCACGTTGTCTTCGATACGAATGCCGCCGAACGGTTTCAGTGCTTCAATTTTCTGCCAGTTGAAGTGCTTGCTGAACTGCCCTTCACGCCACGGTGCCAGTAGCGATTCGATGAAGTAGATACCCGGTTCGATGGTTAACACCATGCCCGGCTGGAGAATACGGGTGCAGCGCAGGTACGGATATTTTGCCGGTGCCGCGAGGTGTGTACCGCTATCATCCTGCATAAAACCGGCTACGTCATGCACCTGCAGGCCCAGCGGATGGCCGATACCGTGCGGCATAAACGGTCCGGTGAGATCGTTTTCGACCATCGCTTCTTCACTCATATCGGTGATGATTTGATGTTTACGCAGCAGTTTGGCGATGCGCTGATGGAACTGGATGTGGTAATCCACATAGCTGACGCCTGCTTTCATGGTCGCGATCAGCGCCAGTTGTTCATCATTGACGTCTTTCACCAGCTGTGCGTAGTCGTTGTCGCTTTTTGCCGACCAGGTACGGGTCAGGTCAGCCGCATAGCCGTTATATTCGGCCCCGGCATCCAGCAGGAAGCTGCGCATCTCTTCCGGTGCCTGGTGGTCCAGTTTGGTGTAATGCAACACCGCAGCGTGTTCATTAAGCGCCACAATGTTGCTGTAAGGCACGTCGGTATCACGATGACCGGTCGCGGTCAGATAGGCAATGTTGATATCGAACTCGCTCATGCCAGAACGGAACGCTTCTTCTGCCGCGCGATGACCGTTGACCGCCATTTTCTGCGCTTCACGCATACAGGCCAGTTCGTACTCGGTTTTGAAGGAGCGATAGTAATGCAGGTAGTCGATCACCCCTTTCGGGTTGATGTTGCTGGCCTCAATACCCAGTTGCAGCGCACGTTCCGGCACCGGACCGATATAACCGATATTGCCGCGCGCAGCAGGCAACAGACTACCAATGCCATCGGCTTTCGGCAGCGCGATCACTTCCACATCTTCAGTCCAGAAGGAGGTCGGCAGCGGTTCGACGTTGTGCCAGTAATCAACCGGCAGATAGAACCACAGTTTCGGCTTATTCACGCCATCCACCAGCAACCAGCAGTTTGGCACCTGGGTTACCGGCACCCACGCTTTGAATTGCGGGTTCACTTTAAACGGATAGGGATGATCGTCGAGAAAAACGTTGAACAGTTCGCCGGAGTGAATAAGTAACGCATCCAGCTTGAAGCGAGCCAGCGCATCGCGAGTCCGTTCCTGTAAGGTAGCTATATGATTTTTATAGAGTGAGGCCAGTGATTCCATTTTTTACCCTTCTGTTTTTTTGACCTTAAGTCTCCGCATCTTAGCACATCGTTCATCCAGAGCGTGATTTCTGCCGAGCGTGATCAGATCGGCATTTCTTTAATCTTTTATTTGCATATTTTTAACACAAAATACACACTTCGATGCATCTGGTACGACCAGATCACCTTGCGGATTCAGGAGACTGACATGCTTTACAAAGGCGACACCCTGTACCTTGACTGGCTGGAAGATGGCATTGCCGAACTGGTATTTGATGCCCCAGGTTCAGTTAATAAACTCGACACTGCGACCGTCGCCAGCCTCGGCGAGGCCATCGGCGTGCTGGAACAGCAATCAGATCTAAAAGGGCTGCTGCTGCGTTCGAACAAAGCAGCCTTTATCGTCGGTGCTGATATCACCGAATTTTTGTCCCTGTTCCTCGTTCCTGAAGAACAGTTAAGCCAGTGGCTACATTTTGCCAATAGCGTGTTTAATCGCCTGGAAGATCTGCCGGTGCCAACCATTGCTGCCGTCAACGGCTATGCGCTGGGCGGTGGCTGCGAATGCGTGCTGGCGACCGATTATCGTCTGGCGACGCCGGATCTGCGCATCGGTCTGCCGGAAACCAAACTGGGCATCATGCCGGGCTTTGGCGGTTCTGTACGTATGCCACGTATGCTGGGCGCTGACAGTGCGCTGGAAATCATTGCCGCCGGTAAAGATGTCGGCGCGGATCAGGCGCTGAAAATCGGTCTGGTGGATGGCGTAGTCAAAGCAGAAAAACTGGTTGAAGGCGCAAAGGCGGTTTTACGCCAGGCCATTAACGGCGACCTCGACTGGAAAGCGAAACGTCAGCCGAAGCTGGAACCGCTAAAACTGAGCAAGATTGAAGCCACCATGAGCTTCACCATCGCTAAAGGGATGGTCGCACAAACGGCGGGGAAACATTATCCGGCGCCCATCACCGCAGTAAAAACCATTGAAGCTGCGGCCCGTTTTGGTCGTGAAGAAGCCTTAAACCTGGAAAACAAAAGTTTTGTCCCGCTGGCGCATACCAACGAAGCCCGCGCACTGGTCGGCATTTTCCTTAACGATCAATATGTAAAAGGCAAAGCGAAGAAACTCACCAAAGACGTTGAAACCCCGAAACAGGCCGCGGTGCTGGGTGCAGGCATTATGGGCGGCGGCATCGCTTACCAGTCTGCGTGGAAAGGCGTGCCGGTTGTCATGAAAGATATCAACGACAAGTCGTTAATCCTCGGCATGACCGAAGCCGCGAAACTGCTGAACAAGCAGCTTGAGCGCGGCAAGATCGATGGTCTGAAACTGGCTGGCGTGATCTCCACGATCCACCCAACGCTCGACTACGCCGGGTTTGACCGCGTGGATGTTGTGGTAGAAGCGGTTGTCGAAAACCCGAAAGTGAAAAAAGCCGTACTGGCAGAAACCGAACAAAAAGTACGCCCGGATACCGTGCTGGCGTCTAACACTTCAACCATACCTATCAGCGAACTGGCCAACGCGCTGGAACGCCCGGAAAACTTCTGCGGAATGCACTTTTTTAACCCGGTACACCGGATGCCGTTGGTAGAAATTATTCGCGGCGAGAAAAGCTCCGACGAAACCATCGCGAAAGTTGTCGCCTGGGCGAGCAAGATGGGCAAGACGCCGATTGTGGTTAACGACTGCCCCGGCTTCTTTGTTAACCGCGTGCTGTTCCCGTATTTCGCCGGTTTCAGCCAGCTGCTGCGCGACGGCGCGGATTTCCGCAAGATCGACAAAGTGATGGAAAAACAGTTTGGCTGGCCTATGGGTCCGGCATATCTGCTGGATGTCGTGGGCATTGATACCGCGCATCACGCTCAGGCTGTCATGGCAGCAGGCTTCCCGCAGCGGATGCAGAAAGATTACCGCGATGCCATCGACGCGCTGTTTGATGCCAACCGCTTTGGTCAGAAGAACGGCCTCGGTTTCTGGCGTTATAAAGAAGACAGCAAAGGTAAGCCGAAGAAAGAAGAAGACGCCGCCGTTGAAGACCTGCTGGCAGAAGTGAGCCAGCCGAAGCGCGATTTCAGCGAAGAGGAGATTATCGCCCGCATGATGATCCCGATGGTCAACGAAGTGGTGCGCTGTCTGGAGGAAGGCATTATCGCCACTCCGGCGGAAGCGGATATGGCGCTGGTCTACGGCCTGGGCTTCCCTCCGTTCCACGGCGGCGCGTTCCGCTGGCTGGACACCCTCGGTAGCGCAAAATACCTTGATATGGCACAGCAATATCAGCACCTCGGCCCGCTGTATGAAGTGCCGGAAGGTCTGCGTAATAAAGCACGTCATAACGAACCGTACTATCCCCCGGTTGAGCCAGCCCGTCCGGTTGGCGACCTGAAAACGGCTTAAGGAGTCACAATGGAACAGGTTGTCATTGTCGATGCAATTCGCACCCCGATGGGCCGTTCGAAGGGCGGTGCTTTTCGTAACGTGCGTGCGGAAGATCTCTCCGCTCATTTAATGCGTAGCCTGCTGGCGCGTAACCCGGAGCTGGAAGCGGCGGCCCTCGACGATATTTACTGGGGCTGTGTGCAGCAAACGCTGGAGCAGGGTTTTAACATCGCCCGTAACGCGGCGCTGCTGGCAGAAGTGCCGCACTCTGTCCCGGCGGTTACCGTCAATCGCTTGTGTGGTTCATCCATGCAGGCACTGCATGACGCAGCACGGATGATTATGACCGGCGATGCGCAGGCATGTCTGGTCGGCGGCGTGGAGCATATGGGCCATGTGCCGATGAGTCACGGTGTCGATTTTCACCCCGGCCTGAGCCGCAATGTCGCCAAAGCGGCGGGCATGATGGGCTTAACGGCAGAAATGCTGGCGCGTATGCACGGTATCAGCCGTGAAATGCAGGATGCCTTTGCCGCGCGATCGCACGCTCGTGCCTGGGCCGCCACGCAGTCGGGCGCATTTAAAAATGAAATCATCCCGACCGGTGGTCACGATGCCGACGGCGTCCTGAAGCAGTTTAATTACGACGAGGTGATTCGACCGGAAACCACCGTGGAAGCCCTCGCCACGCTGCGTCCGGCGTTTGATCCAGTAAGCGGTACGGTAACGGCGGGTACATCTTCTGCGCTTTCCGATGGCGCAGCTGCCATGCTGGTGATGAGTGAAAGCCGCGCCCATGAATTAGGTCTTAAGCCGCGCGCCCGCGTGCGTTCGATGGCGGTCGTTGGTTGTGATCCGTCGATTATGGGTTACGGCCCGGTTCCGGCCTCGAAGCTGGCGCTGAAAAAAGCGGGGCTTTCTGCCAGCGATATCGGCGTGTTTGAGATGAACGAAGCCTTTGCCGCGCAGATCCTGCCGTGCATTAAAGATCTCGGGCTAATGGAGCAGATTGACGAGAAGATCAACCTCAATGGTGGTGCGATCGCGCTGGGTCATCCGCTGGGCTGTTCCGGTGCGCGTATCAGCACCACGCTGCTGAATCTGATGGAACGCAAAGACGTTCAGTTTGGTCTGGGGACGATGTGTATCGGTCTGGGTCAGGGTATTGCGACGGTGTTTGAGCGGGTTTAACCACTTGCCGGATGCGGCGTGAACGCCTTATCCGGTCTACCGATCCTGCACCAATGTAGGCCTGATAAGACGCGCCAGCGTCGCATCAGGCATCGTGCACCGATTGCCGGATGCGACATAGATCTAAATGCCACTGAATAAAGTTTTAGTTGCCGTTCTTCCCGCCTGTCAGGGGCGGGTTTTTTTATATCTCAGATAAATGCAAACGCATCGCCAAACAGGCGATCTTCCCGCGCATTACGCTCACTGCAAAACAGGTCACGGGCAATTTTCGCCATCTCAAAACGTCCGGCAATATAGATATCATGCTCTGCCAGCGTACCATGATCCTGCAATACCGCCGTTAACACGGTACCAGTACGCCCACGCCAGCCTGCTTCCGGTTGTTCAACCACCGGCACCACTTGCAGACCAGGGTGCTTTAACGAAAGCGCCTCAAGCTCGCAGAGATCATACAGATGCTGCTCTTCACGCCCGCCCCAGTAAATGGTGATATCACGGTTTGGGTTACGCGCCAACGCTGTCAGCAAAATCGAGCGGGCATAAGAGAACCCGGTGCCGCCCGCAATCAAAATCATCGGACGCTCTTCATCATCGCGCAGCCACGCTTCTCCGTGGGGAATATCGACCACGATTTGATGATCTTTGAGGATGCGGTCCATGACTGCTTTCGCGTAAAGGTTGATTTCAGAAGCGCCAATATGCAGCTCGATAAACCCTTTTTCATCCGGCGTCGAGGCCATTGAGAACGGACGTTTGTCGCGCTCATCCATCACTACCATCAAATACTGACCAGCACGAAAAGAAAAGGCCGCGTCTGGCACGATGCGGACACGATATACGGTATCCGTGATAGCTTCTACCGAGGTCACTTTACAGCTTAAGGTTGTCATGCGCTTTCTCTGTCGGATCGATAAATAGGGCAAAACAAACGCGCATCAGGCGCTTTTACCGTTGTTAAAAATAGCCAGTTCATCCCAGATGGCGTCAATATGCGCGACAACATCTGGATCTTTTTTGATGGGACGTCCCCATTCACGCTGGGTTTCCCCTGGCCATTTATTCGTGGCATCCAGCCCCATTTTTGAACCCAGCCCGGAGACAGGCGAGGCAAAATCCAGATAATCAATAGGCGTATTTTCTACCAGAACAGTATCCCGCGCCGGGTCCATACGGGTGGTAATCGCCCAAATCACATCGTTCCAGTCGCGTGCGTTGACGTCATCATCGCAAACGATCACAAATTTAGTGTACATAAACTGGCGTAAGAACGACCAGACTCCCATCATGACGCGCTTCGCGTGTCCGGCGTACTGTTTTTTGATCGTCACTACCGCCAGGCGATAAGAACAGCCTTCCGGCGGCAGGTAAAAATCAACAATTTCCGGGAACTGTTTTTGCAGAATCGGCACGAACACTTCGTTCAACGCCACGCCCAGTACCGCGGGTTCATCCGGCGGACGCCCGGTATAGGTGGAATGGTAAATCGCATCTTCACGCTGGGTAATATGCGTCACGGTAAATACCGGGAAACTATCGACTTCGTTATAGTAACCGGTGTGGTCGCCATACGGCCCTTCCGGCGCCGTTTCACCTTGTTCGATATACCCTTCCAGCACAATCTCCGCACTGGCGGGCACTTCAAGGTCATTGGAGATACACTTCACCACTTCGGTCTTGGTGCCGCGCAGCAACCCGGCAAACGCATACTCTGAAAGCGTATCCGGAACGGGGGTGACTGCACCGAGAATCGTGGCGGGATCGGCACCCAGCGCCACAGAAACCGGGAAACGTTCGCCCGGATGCGCCGCACACCACTCCTGATAATCCAGCGCGCCGCCGCGATGCGACAGCCAGCGCATAATCAGTTTGTTTTTACCAATCAGCTGCTGGCGATAAATGCCCAGATTCTGCCGCTCTTTATGTGGGCCGCGCGTCACTGTCAGCCCCCAGGTAATCAGCGGCGCGGCATCTCCCGGCCAGCAGGTCATAATGGGAATGCGATGGAGATCGACGTCATCGCCAGAGACGATTTTTTGTTGGCAGGGCGCACCACGCAGCCGCTTTGTCGGCATGTTCAATACTTGCTTAAACTGCGGCAGTTTATCAAACAGGTCGCGGAAACCTTTTGGCGGCTCCGGCTCTTTCAGAAACGCCAATAATTTACCAACTTCACGCAGCGCCGAAACATCTTCCTGCCCCATGCCCATCGCCACGCGCTTTGGCGTACCGAACAGGTTGCACAGCACCGGCATTGAGTAGCCTTTAGGGTTTTCGAACAACAGCGCAGGCCCACCGGCACGCAAAGTGCGGTCAGCAATTTCAGTGATTTCCAGATGCGGATCCACCGGGAGCGTGATACGTTTTAGCTCACCCTGCTGTTCAAGCAGCGTCAAGAAGTCGCGTAAATCGTTATATTTCATGGCGTCCATTGTAGCCTCTTAATCTACGCCCATTATACGGCGTTCATCTTTGCGATGCTGTAAATTTGTTAAATTAGCGTGAACTCTGACGGTATAACGCAAACCGGGGAATATAATTAACTTAGCGTAAAGCTTTTGCTATCCTTGCGCCCCGATTAAACGGATAAGAGTCATTATGCAATCCTGGTATTTACTGTACTGCAAGCGCGGGCAACTTCAACGTGCCCAGGAACACCTCGAAAGACAGGCTGTGAATTGCCTGGCACCGATGATCACCCTGGAAAAAATCGTGCGTGGAAAACGTACTGCAGTCAGTGAGCCATTGTTTCCCAACTACCTGTTTGTCGAATTTGATCCAGAAGTGATTCATACCACGACTATCAACGCGACCCGCGGTGTCAGCCACTTCGTGCGCTTTGGCGCGTCGCCAGCGATAGTCCCATCGGCGGTGATTCATCAGCTATCGGTATATAAACCGAAAGACATTGTCGATCCGGCAACCCCTTATCCGGGTGATAAGGTGATTATTACCGAAGGCGCGTTCGAAGGCTTTCAGGCCATTTTCACCGAACCCGATGGTGAGGCTCGCTCCATGCTATTGCTTAATCTTATTAATAAAGAGATTAAGCACAGTGTGAAGAACACCGAGTTCCGCAAACTCTAAAACGCAATCCCAAACAGTGTTTTGACATTGGCATCCGTGGTGGCAGCCAGCCATGCGGCATCTTCTCCACGCCAGTGCGCAATACGTTGCAAAATATGGGGCAGATGGGCTGGCTCGTTGCGCCGGGAGGATGGCTTTGGCGTGAGATCGCGCGGGAGCAGATACGGCGCATCAGTTTCGATCAGCAATTTCTCCGCCGGAATCAACGGCAACAATTCCCGCAGCTCCAGCCCGCGTCGTTCATCGCAAACCCAACCGGTAATGCCGATATAAATTCCACGCGCCACGCACGCCTGCATCTCTTCGCGTGTGCCGGTAAAGCAATGAAGAACCGCACCAGGCAGTTTATCCAGCCACGGCTCCAGCAATGTCATAAACCGCTCGTGGGCATCGCGACAGTGCATAAATACCGGCATGTTTAAATCTGCGGCAATGCGTAGCTGGGCAACAAAAGCGCGTTCCTGCTCTTCCGGCGTCGAAAAGTTGCGGTTAAAGTCGAGACCACATTCACCAATCGCCACCACTTCTGGCTGCGCGGCCAGCTCAATAATCGCTTCTTCAGTCGCAGCTTGCCACTGGCTGCTGTCGTGAGGATGTACGCCCGCCGTTGACCAACAGGACGAATACTGACGCGCCAGCTTTTGCGCCTGCTGGCTTTCACGCAGGTTAGTGCCGGTGATGAGTAGCCCATTAACTCCCGCGTCAAAAGCGCGCGCTACAACATCATCACGGTCTTTCGCAAATTGCGAACTGGTCAAATTAACGCCGATATCAAACATCCTGTACTCCATATGACAACCGCCCTGACGGGCGGTTGAATTTATTCTTCAGTTTTTTCGCTTTCTGCTTCAGCGTCGTTTTCCTCTTCCCGATTTCGCCCTTTACCAACGTAAAAGCGTGAGAAGAAGACACCGATTTCAAACAGACAGTACATCGGGATCGCCAACAGCGTTTGCGAGAAGACATCCGGCGGTGTCAGCAGCATCCCGACAACGAATGCACCAACCAGCACATACGGGCGTTTTTTGCGTAAGTCTTCTGGCGAGGTAATCCCCATCCAGCACAGCAGCACAATTGCCACAGGCACTTCAAAGGAGACACCAAACGCCATAAACAACGCCATAACGAAGCTTAAATAGCTGGCGATGTCGGTGGATACCTGTACCCCTTCCGGCGCGGTATTGGCAAGGAAGCCAAATGCCAGCGGAAAGACCACAAAGTAGGCGAACGCCATGCCGATATAAAACAGCAGCGAGCTGGAAACCAGCAGCGGCACCACCAGGCGACGTTCATGCTTATACAGCGCTGGGGCGATAAATGCCCACACCTGATAGAGAATCACCGGCGCTGACAGAATCAGCGACACCATAAAGGTCAGCTTGATCGGCGTAAAGAACGGCGAGGCCACGTCGGTGGCGATCATCGTTGAACCTTGCGGCAACTGCTTGATCAATGGCGCGGATACCAGGTGATAGATGTCATTGGCGAAATAGACCAGACACAGGAATATCACGATCACCGCGATAATGCAGTTCAGCAGACGCTTACGCAGCTCAATCAGATGCGTGATAAGCGGTTGAGTATCTTCTACAGACATGTTTACGGTTTATCACTCGACGAAGGGGAAGGTGCAGCGGTTTTCGGTTCAGCGTCCGCAGCAGGTTTTACCACCGGCTCTGGCGTGGTTTCTGGCTTCTGTTCCGGCGAACTGGCCTGCGTTTGTGCAGCGGCAGGCGTTACGCCCTCATGCGCAGCTTCATTATCTTTCACCACCGGGTTATGGATGGTGTGCGCTTCATCGCTCGCCTTTTCAGGATCGTTTGCAACGTAGGAACGCTTCATCGACTCCGCGGCCTGGCGTAGTTCATCCATCGACGCTTTCAGTTCGGGCGTCAGGTTAGTGAGGCTCGCCTTTTCAACCTTTTTCAGACTGTCCTGAAACTCCTGGAGTTTTAACTCCTGGGTCAGTTCGTTCTGCACCGTTGTCGCCAGTGAACGCAACGCGCGAATCCAGCCCGCTACCGTTTTTACCGCCACAGGCAGTCGTTGCGGCCCCAGAACGACGAGGCCGATGATGAACACCAATAGCAGTTCGCTAAAACCGATATCAAACACGGATTACACCTGCTCTTTATCGTGGCGCTTCGCGTCTTCTGTTTTAGCCTGTTCCTGATTCGTATCCGCCTGCTTATCGGCGATAGTTTTCGCAGTAAAATCAGCATCCTGACTGGTTTTATCCTGCTTTGGTTCATCATCGCTCATTGCTTTTTTAAAGCCTTTGATCGACGCACCAAGATCGGAACCGATGGAGCCGAGCTTTTTGGTGCCAAAAAGCAGTACAACGATGACGGCAATAATCAATAACTGCCAAATACTGATACCACCCATACATGTTCCTCTGTGGTAGATGATGATTAAACAAAGCCGCATTATACGTTACACGGCCCGCCTTGAGCGATGAAAAAATCAGCGTGTTTTGCGCCAACCGACAAACCAGGCGATCAGACCACCTGCCATTAACCAGCCGGGCATCAGCCCCCACTCAGGTCGGCTGACCAACAAGAATGTGCCACTTAATACTAACGTAGCGCCAATTCCGAGAAAATAACGCGATTGTCCCTGACGTACATGATTTGACTGAAGCTCGCGGGCAATCTTATCAACACTGTGCTGTAAATACTTGCCCTGGCGCAAACTGTCGTAAACCAATTCAGGCAGTTCTGGCATTTTTTCGACCCAGAACGGCGCTTTTTCTTTAAATGCTCTCACCAGCGCAGGAATACCGACCTGATCTTTAATCCACGACTCCAGGAAAGGCTTCGCTGTTTTCCATAAATCGAGCTGCGGATAAAGCTGGCGTCCTACCCCTTCGACATAGAGCAGGGTTTTCTGGAGTAACACCAGTTGCGGCTGCACTTCCATATTGAAGCGACGCGCCGTATTAAACAGATTTAACAGTACATGTCCAAACGAAATTTCGGCCAGCGGTTTCTCAAAGATAGGTTCACAGACCGTACGAATGGCAAATTCGAACTCTTCAACGTTGGTATCTGGTGGCACCCAGCCAGAATCGACGTGTAGCTCTGCCACTTTGCGATAGTCGCGATTAAAGAAGGCGATAAAGTTTTCTGCCAGATAGCGTTTATCTTCTTTGTTTAGCGAGCCAACAATCCCGCAATCAATGCCGATATATTTCGGGTTTTCCGGGTGTTCATAGCTTACGAAGATGTTGCCAGGGTGCATATCGGCATGGAAAAAGCTGTCGCGAAAGACCTGAGTGAAGAACACCTGCACGCCGCGTTCCGCCAGCAATTTCATGTTAGTGCCGTTTTTCTCCAGCGCCGCAACATCAGACACCGGAATGCCGTAAATGCGCTCCATCACCATCATCCCTTCACTACAATAGTCAGGGTAAACTTCCGGGATGTAGAGCATCGGGCTGTCTTCAAAATTGCGCCGAAGCTGAATGGCGTTGGCAGATTCCCGCAGCAAATTCAGTTCATCAATCAAGGTCTTTTCGTACTCGCACACCACTTCGGTTGGGCGCAGACGGCGACCATCCGGCAGCAAACGCGGCACCCAGCGAGCCAGACGGTAGATAAGTTTCAGATCCGCTTTAATGACCGGCAAAATATCCGGGCGGATGACTTTAATCACCACCTCTTTACCATTCGATTTCAATCGCGCGGTATGAACCTGGGCGATAGAAGCAGAAGCCAGCGGCTTGATTTCAAAATCGTCAAACCACGCTTCTACCGGCAAGCCGCCCATTGCAGCTTCAATCTGCTGCTTCGCCAGCTTGCCATCAAACGGAGCAACTTTGTCCTGCAATAACGCCAGCTGATCGGCAATATGCGGTGGAAAAAGATCGCGGCGGGTTGATAACATTTGCCCGAACTTGATCCAAACCGGCCCCAGTTCTTGCAGGGCCAGTCGTAGTCGCTCACCTAAAAGTTTGTCTTTATGCCGATTTGGCATCCAGAATAATGAGTATCGCCATAGCCGTAGCGGCAGGGTGATACGCATTTTGGGGATCAGTTCATCAAGTCCGTAGCTTAAAAAAGTGCGAATGATGAAATATAGGCGCCGTACTTCACCTGGCGTCATTTAGCCTCCAGTTTTTCCAGCCGTTTGGTCAGGGCATCAACAGCACGCTCGACGGCAGCCGTCTCTTCCGCAAACCAGGCCACTTCAAGCGGACCGGGTGCCATACGCCACTCTTCAGTAATGGCTTCCGCCACATAACGTTGCTGGCGCTTAATGCCGTGATGCAGGAACTTTGCGCCTCCGCGCATGGCTTTGCTGATTCCTTCAGCGGCGATATCACCGGTATAAGGGGCCAGCAGTTCCGCAGGGTCGAACTCTGCCAGATCTGCCAGCGCAACGAAGTTTTGCACCACCTGAATATCGCCCTGCACTTCCAGCTCACCACTGCGAATCAGTGCGGTAAGCTGCTGGCGATCGCGAAGTTTCGGCAACACACTGGCGTAGGCGATAACGGTGCAGTCAGCATCGCCTGCCCATTCGCCCAGTACATCAACCTGGCGTTCGCTGAACACCAGAATCAATGACGTCGAAAAGCCTTTTACCTCCACGCGCAATACTTTACCCAGCAGACGCGAGCGGGCTGTTTTCAGCGCGGGTGAGCGATACAGGAAGGTGTTGAGCAGACTTTCAATTCCTGCCGTCACTAAAGGTTTAAAAGGCATTTCCGGTCTCCTGTCAGAACTTATAACCACGATGCAGCGCCACAACCCCTGCCGTCAGATTGTAGTAGTCGACACTTTCGAATCCGGCATCCTGCATCATGGCTTTCAGGGTATCCTGATCGGGATGCATACGGATGGATTCTGCCAGATAACGGTAGCTGTCGGCGTCGTTCGCGACCAGTGAGCCAATACGCGGCAGCACATGGAAGGAGTATGCATCATAGGCTTTGCTCAGCGGCTCGATAATTGGCTTCGAGAACTCAAGCACCAGCAGGCGGCCGCCGGGTTTCAGCACGCGATACATTGAACGCAGTGCTTTATCTTTGTCGGTGACGTTACGCAGACCAAACGAAATGGTGATGCAATCAAAGGTGTTATCCGGGAACGGCAGCGCCTCAGCGTTCGCCTGAACATACTCAACGTTGCCAATCACACCGATATTACGCAGCTTCTCGCGTCCCATTTTGAGCATGGATTCATTGATATCAGCAAGGACCACTTTGCCAGTTTCTCCGACCAGGCGGGAGAATTTCGCTGTCAGGTCGCCGGTGCCACCAGCCAGATCCAGCACGGTCTGCCCACGGCGTACGCCGCTGCAATCAATCGTGAATCGCTTCCACAAACGATGAATACCAAATGACATCAAATCATTCATGACATCGTATTTTGATGCCACGGAATGGAAAACGTGGGCGACCATATCCGCTTTTTGTTCCTTCGCGACGGTCTGAAAACCAAAGTGCGTCGTTTCTTGTGACTTATCCACCATCTCAATGCCTGCTCATCAAAAAATTGTTCCAGAAGTGTAACAGATTGGGCGTCGATGCCCTAGATTTCTACCCGGCTTAACTACCCCTAATGGGCTAGCGCGACTGCTGATTATATTCATCATCGCGTTGATAAGCTTCATCATTCGGCTGCTCCGGAACCGACCGAAGTCGATACTCTTCATCCTGGCTCACCGCCTGTTCAGCCAAATCCGGATTAATCTCGCGTTTAATTTCTACTCCTAAACCGCGAAACGCTTCTGCCTGCGCCAGCACATTTCCGCGACCTGAAGAGAGTTTTTTCATTGCCTGGCGGTAGTTATCCTGCGCTTTGTCGAGACTTTGACCAATCGCGGACATGTCATCGATGAACAAACGCATCTTGTCGTACAGCTTGCTGGCACGATCGGCGATTTGCTGGGCGTTGCGGCTTTGATGCTCATAACGCCACAGGTTGGCAATAGTACGCAACGCCACCAGCAGCGTAGTCGGGCTAACCAGCATGATATTGTTTTTCAACGCTTCGGTGATCAGCTCCGGCTGGCGGTCAAGCGCCAGTAAAAAAGCGGGTTCAACGGGAATAAACATCAGCACGTAATCCAGAGTTCGCAGCCCCGGCAGCTGTTGATAATCTTTGCGTCCCAGCAAACGGATATGGTTACGCACCGACGCGATATGTTCCTGTAGCGCGCTTTCGCGGGTGTAGTCGTCTTCGGCGTTGAAATAGCGTTCATAGGCGACCAGCGTCATTTTGGCGTCGATCACCACATCTTTTCCCTGCGGCAACCGCACGATGACATCCGGCTGCATCCGCGAGCGGGCGTCATTTTCGATGCTGACCTGGGTTTCATATTCATACCCTTCACGCAGACCGGAAGCCTCCAGCACCCGCGTCAGTACCACTTCACCCCAGTTCCCCTGGGTTTTGTTATCGCCTTTCAGCGCGCGCGTCAGGTTGATCGCTTCCTGGGCCATTTGCGCGTTGAGTTGCTGTAGATTACGAATTTCGTGGGTCAGGGTATGGCGTTCTTGTGCTTCTTTACCGAAGCTGTCCTGAACCTGACGGCGGAAACCGTCCAGTTGTTCACGTAGCGGCGACAACAGGCTGTTCAGACTCTGACGGTTTTGCTCATCAACCCGGCGATTGCTGTGCTCAAAAATACGGTTAGCGAGGTTTTCAAACTGCTCACTGAGGCGCTGCTCGCTGTTAATCATCTGGCGAATTTTATCGTCAGCATGTTGCTGTGCGGCTTCCATCCGCGTGGTTACTTCACGCAGATCGGCCTCCAGAGAGGTGTTAATACTTTGCAGGCTGCGCACTTCGTTATTGAGCAATTCACACTCTGCACGCCAGTGCTCGCTTTGGGTAATTTGTTGTTTTGCCGCGCTTAACTCCGCGACCATCTCTTCACGTTCAGCTAATTGCTCGGCTTTTTGCTGCGCATGTTGATAACTGGCAAACAGCCAGCCAATTGCCACACCCACCAACGCAATAACTGCGTAAACCATGATTGAGAAATCCACAACGCCTCCAGCCTCATTACTTACCCGCACAACATAGAATTGTGCTGTACAAACGTCCAGTTGGAAAGGCATTTCCTGCGAGGCGCTACGCAAAAATACAAAAGGCCGAACGCGTCGGCCTTCAGACAGGAGAAGAGGATTACAGCAGACGACGCGCCGCTTCCACCACGATTTTCACCGCTTGGCTTTCGGTTTGTTTCATCGTCTCAGCATTCGGGATCTCTTGCTGGGTGCGGTTAACGATAACGCCCGCCACCATACCGGCACGCAGGCCCTGGCTTGCACACATGGTCAGCAGAGTTGCAGATTCCATTTCATAGTTCATTACGCCCATCGCCTGCCACTCTTCCATAGAACCTTTAAAGTGACGAACTACGCGACCAGAGTAAGTATCGTAACGTTCCTGACCTGGGTAGAAGGTATCAGAAGAAGCTGTCACGCCAACGTGAGTTGTCGCGCCAATAGATTTCGCAGCTTCAACCAGCGCAGTCGTACATTCGAAATCAGCGACAGCCGGGAATTCCAGCGGTGCGAAGTGCAGGCTCGCGCCATCCAGACGGACAGACGCCGTGGTAACCAGGACATCACCCACATTAATATGCGGCTGAATAGCGCCCGTTGTACCGATACGCAGGAAGGTGCGAATGCCCAGCTGTGCCAGCTCTTCAACAGCAATAGAGGTAGACGGGCCGCCGATACCGGTAGAGCAGACGATAACAGGTTTACCATCCAGCTCTGCACGCCAGGTAGTGAATTCGCGGTGAGATGCCAGCTTAACCGGCTTATCCATCAGCGCGGCGATCTTTTCCACACGATCCGGGTCGCCAGGGACGATGGCAAGCGTAGCCCCTTGTAAATCGTTTTTAGTGAGGCCGAGATGAAAAACATCAGACTTGGACATATACAACTCCTCTGTGAATCGGTTTAGTCAGAAGAAGCAAAAAGACACTTTACCGAAGGGTTTAACATTTTTTCGTGATACTCATCACCATGACGCAAATGCGTTGCATAAATTTACCCACCAAAAGTGATTCAAATCACATAAATCACTCTTCATTCTGCAGGACTGCATAAAAGATGAGCCGATTCAGGCAATGTGATTTGTTGCATGCTGACTATAGTTAACATTGCGCAACATTTTTATAAGGGTACGGAGAATACCATGGCAACAACACAACAATCTGGATTTGCACCTGCTGCATCGCCTCTCGCTTCGACCATCGTTCAGACCCCGGACGACGCGATTGTGGCGGGCTTCACCTCTATCCCTTCACAAGGGGATAACATGCCTGCTTACCATGCCAGACCAAAGCAAAGCGATGGCCCACTGCCAGTGGTCATTGTAGTGCAGGAAATTTTTGGCGTGCATGAACATATCCGCGACATTTGTCGCCGTCTGGCGCTGGAGGGGTATCTGGCTATCGCACCTGAACTTTACTTCCGCGAAGGCGATCCGAATGATTTTGCCGATATCCCCACGTTGCTTAGCGGTCTGGTAGCAAAAGTGCCTGACTCGCAGGTGCTGGCCGATCTCGATCATGTCGCCAGTTGGGCTTCCCGCAACGGCGGCGATGTTCATCGTTTAATGATCACCGGATTCTGCTGGGGTGGACGTATCACCTGGCTGTATGCCGCGCATAATCCACAGCTAAAAGCTGCAGTGGCGTGGTACGGCAAACTGACGGGCGACAAGTCGCTGAATTCACCGAAACAACCTGTTGATATCGCAACCGATCTTAACGCGCCGGTTCTCGGCTTATATGGTGGTCAGGATAACAGCATTCCGCAGGAGAGCGTTGAAACCATGCGCCAGGCGCTGCGGGCTGCTAATGCGAAAGCAGAGATTATCGTCTACCCGGATGCCGGGCATGCATTCAACGCCGATTATCGCCCGAGCTATCATGCCGAATCTGCGAAAGATGGCTGGCAGCGTATGCTGGAGTGGTTTAAGCAGTATGGTGGGAAGAAGTCGCTGTAATGAGAAAAGACCGGGTGGTATTACCACCCGGTTTGGATTTACCCCCGACGCAAATTCTGCGCCGCCTGCACCATGTTCGCCAGTGCCGCGCGGGTTTCTGGCCAGCCGCGCGTTTTCAGGCCACAGTCCGGGTTGACCCACAGGCGCTCTGCCGGAATGCGTTTTGCCGCTTTCTTCAGCAAGGCTTCAATCCATTCTACGCTCGGTACGTTTGGCGAGTGAATGTCATAGACGCCTGGACCGATTTCATTCGGATAATCAAACTCTTCAAACGACTCCAGCAACTCCATGTCGGAACGCGAGGTTTCGATGGTGATGACGTCTGCATCCAGTGCCGCAATCGAATCCATGATGTCGTTGAACTCGCAATAACACATGTGAGTGTGGATTTGTGTGTCATCTTTCGCCACGGCGGCGTTGATACGGAAGGCCTCCACGCCCCACTGGAGATATGCATCCCAGTCGCTACGACGCAGCGGTAAACCTTCGCGCAGCGCCGGTTCATCAATCTGGATGATGCCAATTCCTGCGGCTTCCAGGTCCGCCACTTCATCACGCAGCGCCAGCGCAATTTGTTTGGCGATGGTTTCACGGCTGACATCTTCACGCGGGAACGACCAGCAGAGAATGGTCACCGGGCCAGTCAGCATCCCTTTCACCGGTTTATCAGTCAGAGATTGCGCATACTTCGCCCACTCAACGGTAATCGGTGCCGGGCGGCTAATATCACCAATGACAATCGGTGGCTTCACGCAGCGGGAACCGTAGCTCTGTACCCAACCGTTTTGCGTAAAGACAAATCCGTCGAGGTGCTCGCCAAAGTATTCCACCATGTCATTACGCTCGGCCTCGCCATGTACCAGCACATCCAGTCCCAAACGTTCCTGTTCAACAATGGCCTGCCTGATATGTTCCGCAATGCCCGTGCGGTAGTTATTGGCGTCGAGATTGCCCTTTTTGAAATCCAGACGCAGGGTACGAATTTCCGTGGTTTGCGGGAAGGAACCAATCGTGGTGGTCGGCCACGCTGGCAGTTTAAAACGCGCACGCTGGGCTTCAGCACGCACTTCATAGACATTCGCACGCTGGCTGTCCTGGGCGGTGATCGCCGCCAGACGCTTTTCTACCGCCGGATTATGTACACGAGTAGAGTGACGACGCGCCTGAATTGGGGCGCTCCACTCTGCCAGAGCTGCCGTGTCACCACTGTTCAGCGCATCGCGCAGCAGTGCCAGTTCATGGCATTTTTGTAGGGCGAAGGCAAACCAGCTTTTCACTTCTGCATCAAGACGCGTTTCCACGCTCAGGTCGATGGGGCTGTGCAGCAACGAGCAGGAAGATGCCACCCACAAATCACGTTTGCCGACAATGTCCTTAATTTGCGCATATTTCTCGGTAAGATCGGCGCGCCAGACGTTACGACCATTGATCAGACCCGCAGACAGCAACCAGTCAGAAGGCAGGCGCTTGTGCAGTTCAGCAACGTCATCTTTACCATGTACGAGGTCAACATGCAGACCCTGAACAGGCAGCGCAGTAATCGTGTCGAGATTTGGCGTTACGCCTTCAAAATAGGTGGTCAGCAGCAGTTTCACCTGTCCCTGGAGCGCGTCGTAAGCGGGTTTGTATGCGTCCAGCCACGCCTGTGGTAGTTCCAGTACCAGCGCGGGTTCATCAATCTGTACCCACTCGATGCCGCGTTTCGCCAGTTCTGCCAGCACTTGCTGATAAACCGGCAGAATGTCGTTCAGCAGGCTAAGGCGGTCAAACTGTTCACCTTTCACTTTCCCCAGCCACAGGTAAGTAACCGGCCCCAGCAGCACAGGCTTAACGTTGTGGCCCAGCGCCAGCGCCTCGTCCACTTCCTCCAGCAGCTGCGTCCAGGTCAGTTTGAACTGTTGGCCTTTAACGAATTCCGGCACCATGTAGTGATAGTTGGTGTTAAACCATTTGGTCATTTCCGCTGCCGCCGCAGGTTCGCCAGTCGGCGCACGTCCACGACCAATACGGAACAGGGTGTCGATATCTACCGAACCGTCTTTGTTCTGATGACGTGGCGGAACATTACCCAGCAGCAGACTGGTGGTCAGAACATGATCGTACCAGGCAAAATCGCCCACCGGCAGCAGGTCGATACCCGCTTGCTTTTGTTGATCCCAGTGACGAGCACGCAGTTCACGCCCTACTGTCAGCAGTTCTTCACGCGTGGAGTTCCCCGCCCAATAACTTTCTTGCGCTTTTTTCAGCTCGCGACGCAGGCCAACGCGAGGGAAACCGAGGGTGTGATTAAGAATTGTCATTATATGCCCCTTATGGAATTTTTAGTATTTAGCCGTCCAGATGTTTACACATCCATAATTGGCGGTTACTGTATATTCCTCAAGCGCAAATTATTCATGCCGAAGTGAAGGACTTTCATGATCGAAGTAAAACACCTGAAAACGCTACAAGCGTTGCGGAACTGCGGCTCTCTCGCAGCCGCTGCGGCGACGTTGCATCAGACGCAATCCGCCCTGTCTCACCAGTTTAGCGATCTGGAACAACGCCTTGGCTTCCGGCTATTTGTGCGTAAGAGCCAGCCGCTACGCTTTACACCGCAGGGAGAAATCCTGTTGCAACTGGCAAACCAGGTGCTGCCGCAAATTAGCCAGGCACTGCAAGCCTGCAATGAACCGCAGCAGACGCGTCTGCGCATTGCCATTGAGTGCCATAGCTGTATTCAGTGGCTGACGCCCGCGTTAGAAAATTTCCATAAGAACTGGCCGCAGGTAGAGATGGATTTTAAATCGGGCGTGACGTTTGACCCGCAGCCCGCGTTGCAACAGGGCGAGCTGGATCTGGTGATGACCTCCGATATCCTGCCGCGCAGTGGCCTGCATTATTCGCCGATGTTCGACTATGAAGTGCGTCTGGTGTTAGCACCTGACCATCCACTGGCGGCGAAAACGCGAATTACACCGGAAGATCTCGCCAGCGAGACGCTGTTGATTTATCCGGTGCAGCGTAGTCGACTGGATGTCTGGCGGCATTTTCTTCAGCCGGCAGGCGTCAGCCCGTCACTGAAAAGCGTCGATAACACCTTATTGTTGATTCAGATGGTTGCCGCGCGGATGGGTATTGCCGCGCTACCGCATTGGGTAGTAGAGAGTTTTGAGCGCCAGGGTCTGGTGGTGACCAAAACCCTGGGCGAAGGCTTGTGGAGCCGACTGTACGCCGCCGTGCGCGATGGCGAGCAGCGTCAGCCGATTACAGAAGCATTTATTCGCTCAGCGCGCAATCACGCCTGCGATCATCTGCCGTTTGTGAAGAGCGCGGAGCGACCCACTTACGATGCACCCACAGTGAGGCCAGGATCACCAGCGCGCCTGTAATGAACGTTGGCCAGTGCGGCTGTTGGTGCCAGATAGCCAGGTTTACCAGCAGCCCTGCCGGAACGTGCATATTATTCATAATGCCCAGCGTTCCGGCGTCCACCTGCGTCGCGCCGTAGTTCCACATAAAGTAGCCAATCCCGGAAGCCACCACGCCAAGAAACACCAGAATGCCCCATTGCAGCGTGGTTTGCGGCATTTTCTGCGCATTTCCCAGCAAGAACCATGCAATTACCGCCACCAGGAACGCGCCAAGATAGAACCACGCAAAGGCGTTATGCTGCGGCATCGGGCGAGTTTCCATCAGGCGTTTGTAACCCACCATGCCGATGGCAAAAGTGATATTGGAGAGTTGCACCAGCAACAAGCCAGTCCAGAAATGGTCGGTGACCTGATCATAGCGAATAATCCCGGCACCAATCACCGCCAGCAAGGCGCTAAAAGCATAGCCCCAGCGCAGACGGCGCTTACTCATGATGTCATAAATCAGCGTGATGTAGAGCGGCGTCAGCACGGTGAACAGCAGCAGCTCGGAAACCGTCAGGTAGAGATAAGCGCGGAAACTCAGCATATACATCACGCCGAGCTGCATCGCGCCCACCAGCATATACAGGCCGACTGTTTTCAGGCTATTGCCACGGGTACGCAGAAACGGCAGAAAAACGAGTGCCGCCAGGCCAACGCGCACCAGCACCGCAAAATAGCTATCGACGTGCCCCGCAAGGTACTCGCCATAAAAGCTAAAGGAGAAGGCCCACAGAATCGTGGTGATGATAAGTAGCGCCACAATGGAAAACTCTTTGATTAACGAGTATCCATTGTAGCGAAGTATCAGGTTGACAACTGACCAAATAAAGAACGATTACGATAAATAGAGTTTACGCAGATAATGCGGCACCGCGTCTTCGGCGTTAGTACCAATCACTTCCAGCTCGGGATGAAGGTCTTTCAGACGCTGGTGCGCACTGCCCATAATGCAGCCTTTCCCCGCCATCGACAGCATTTCGGCGTCGTTCATCCCGTCACCAAACGCAATACAATCCTTCAGGCTGTAGCCCAGTTTCTTCGCCACTGCTTCCAGCGCATGGCCTTTCGACACGCCGCCCGCCATCACTTCCAGACAGGTTAAGGTAGAGAAACTGACGTTGACGCGATCGCCCCAGCGAGCGTTAATCGCCTGCTCCAGCGGCAGCAGTTGTTCATGGGAATCGCAGGTGAAAAACACTTTGCTGACGCCTTCCGGCTCCAGTAATCCAGGCTCATACAGCGCATATTTGAACACCGCTTCTTTAAAAAAGCGCATCTCTTCCGGGCGATGGCGATTCATAAACCATTCGTCGTCGCGATAAACGTTAGTAATGATGTCCGGATTGTCGTTGACTACGCCAAACAGATCGCTGGCAATGTCGCGATCCAGGTTATGAGCAAAAATCAGATTACCATCCAGATCGTGAACGCGCGCACCATTGGAGGTAATCATGTAAGACTTAATCTCCAGATTATCGCGAATTTGCCCCACATCAACGTGGTGACGACCGGTCGCAAACACAAAGTTGATGCCGCGCGCGGTGAGCAGCTTCAGAGTTTCTTTGGCGTAAGGGGATAACGTATGGTCGGGAGAAAGTAACGTGCCATCTAAATCAGACGCAACAACCTGGTACATAAGAAATTTAAACCTCTGTAGAGCGGTTTCCGCTGGGTGAGTTATGCCTGTTGAAAAAATCAACGATGGCGTGGAGCGCGACTGAGCGCATTGCGTCCTTTTCAAAAAGGATCTCATGGTAAGCACCTTTAATTACCAACGGTCGTCCTCCTTCGACAGGATGGCCCGCGGCGGTGCGGAGTTCACAAAAACGGTCATGCATGCGGTTATCCACCACGCGTTCCTCTTCAGCTTGTAAGAGAAGCGTTGGCGTGGCGTCATCACCCGCACCGGCTAACACCTGTTCGCCAGCCAGAATACTTTCGCGTACCCAATGGTAGGTCGGCCCACCGACGCGAATCGTTGGGTCATCAGCATAGAAGCGTAAGTTACGTCGATATCGCTGTCTGCTGTGGGTCAGTACGTTGATAGCAAACGGCAACGCGCGCCAGCGCCCGGTGCCTATTGCATAGCCATCACGGAAACGTGGATGCGCTTCGGCCCAGTTGAGGATCTGCCGTGCCATAAATGACGGCATACGAATCACGATCCCAAACATTGGCGCAGTTAGCGCAATGGCGTCACATACACCTGGATGGCGTTGCAGAAATAATGTGGAGATCGCACCGCCCATCGAATGTGCCAGTATATAGCGTTTACGCCACGGACCGGGCTGAACCTCCTGCTGCCAGAATGCCGCCAGATCATCAACATAATCATTAAAGCGATTAACATGCCCGAGATGCGGATCGGCTAACAGGCGACCGGAACGTCCCTGCCCGCGATGGTCGATGATTAAGACATCAAACCCCAAATGGAACAGGTCATAGGCCAGTTCCGCATATTTTACGTAGCTCTCAATACGCCCCGGGCAGATGACTACCACCCGGTCATGGTGCTGTGCGCGAAAACGGACAAAGCGCACCGGAATGTCATCCACACCAGTAAACTCTGCTTCATCACGCTGACGCCAGAAATCAGTCAGCGGTCCCATGGTAAAAGCAGCAAACGCGTTTTCTCTTGTTTCCCAGTCTTTTTGCTGCTGAAACATCGGGTAATCTGCCTCTTAAACCACGTAAAATCGTTTTTTTTAGCGTGCCTGACACAACGCTGCGACAGTAGCGTATTGTGGCACAAAAATAGACACACCGGGAGTTCATCATGACCTTAGAATGGTGGTTTGCCTACCTGCTGACATCGATCATTTTAAGCCTGTCGCCAGGCTCTGGTGCAATCAACACTATGACCACCTCGCTCAACCACGGTTATCGCGGCGCGGTGGCGTCTATTGCTGGGCTTCAGACCGGACTGGCGATTCATATTGTGCTGGTTGGCGTGGGGTTGGGGACGCTATTTTCCCGCTCAGTGATTGCGTTTGAAGTGTTGAAGTGGGCAGGCGCGGCTTACTTGATTTGGCTGGGAATCCAGCAGTGGCGCGCCGCTGGTGCAATTGACCTTAAATCGCTGGCCTCTACTCAATCGCGTCGACATTTGTTCCAGCGCGCAGTTTTTGTGAATCTCACCAATCCCAAAAGTATTGTGTTTCTGGCGGCGCTATTTCCGCAATTCATCATGCCGCAACAGCCGCAACTGATGCAGTATATCGTGCTCGGCGTCACCACTATTGTGGTCGATATTATTGTGATGATCGGTTACGCCACCCTTGCTCAACGGATTGCTCTATGGATTAAAGGACCAAAGCAGATGAAGGCGCTGAATAAGATTTTCGGCTCGTTGTTTATGCTGGTGGGAGCACTGTTAGCATCGGCGAGGCATGCGTGAAAAATAATGTCGGATGCGGCGTAAACGCCTTATCCGACTTACTCTGAAGACGCGTCTGGCATCACCGCGAAATAATCAAATGAATGCCAAATCCGGCAAATAACGCCCCGGCAAAACCATCAATCCACTTCGCCAGACGTTGATAACCACGGCGCATTTGCGGCAGGGCAAACAGGCTGGCAACGACGGTAAACCACGCCAGCGTTTCGACAATGATCAGCGCAAAAATGCCCCAGCGCGCGGTAGTGCCAACGTTATCACCGACAAACAATGAGAACACCGAGCCAAAGTAGATAATCGCTTTCGGATTAGCGAGATTGGTCAGTAAACCTTTCAGGAAACTGCGCCCACTTTTCGCCAGCTCGACCTGTGGCGCAGGTGCAGAAACCGCCTCTTTTTTCAGTGCACCGCGTAGCATCTGGTAACCCATCCAGCAGAGATACAGGCCACCGCCCACCATAATCAGCGTATGCAGCCAGGCCATTTTTTCGATAATCAAATGCAGGCCAAGCAGCGCAATCCCAGCCCAAACCATTACGCCGCAGGTAATGCCCAGCACGCCCATCATCGCTTCTTTACGGGAACGACTGACAGCGGTCTGAGAGACAAAAAAGAAATCGGGACCGGGGCTCATAAGCGCCACAATGTGCACCATGGCGACGGTGAGAAATAACATCAACATACATTTGACTCGCGGGGGAAACGTTTACGGAGTCTTCATACTGGCACTTTTTTATGCTGCTGACTACTCTTCGTCATCGCCATCAACATGCGCACGAATCAGCGCCATAAACGGTTTGCCAAAGCGTTCCAGCTTGCGCATCCCAACGCCGTTAACGCTGAGCATTTCGCTGGCGGTGATCGGCATCTGTTCAGCCATCTCAATCAAGGTTGCGTCGTTAAACACCACGTACGGCGGGACATTACTTTCATCGGCTATCGATTTACGCAGTTTGCGTAATTTGGCGAACAGTTTGCGATCATAGTTGCCGCCGAACGATTTCTGCATCGCTTTCGGTTTGAGCGCCACGATACGCGGCACGGCAAGTTGCAAAGAGGATTCGCCGCGCAGCACCGGACGCGCAGCCTCTGTCAGTTGTAGGGCAGAATGCTGGGCAATATTTTGCGTCACCAGACCGAGGTGAATCAGCTGGCGGATCACGCTCACCCAATGTTCATGACTTTTATCACGGCCCATACCGTAGACTTTTAGTTTGTCATGACCATAGTCGCGGATACGCTGGTTATTAGCGCCGCGAATCACTTCCACCACATAGCCCATACCAAAACGCTGATTCACACGACCAATGGTGGAAAGGGCAATCTGAGCATCGGTTGAACCGTCGTACTGTTTCGGCGGATCGAGGCAGATATCGCAGTTTCCGCACGGCTCCTGCCGCCCTTCGCCAAAGTAGTTCAGCAGTACCAGACGACGGCAAGTTTGCGCTTCGGCAAAAGCGCCCATCGCATTGAGTTTATGACGTTCGATATCCTGCAACTGCCCCTGCGGCTTCTCTTCCAGACAACGGCGCAGCCACGCCATATCAGCCGGATCGTAAAACAGCATCGCTTCCGCGGGCAGGCCATCACGCCCGGCGCGTCCGGTTTCCTGATAATAGGATTCGATATTGCGCGGAATATCAAAGTGGACCACGAAGCGAACGTTTGGTTTATTGATGCCCATGCCGAACGCCACCGTCGCCACCACAATTTGCAGGTCATCGCGCTGGAATTTCTCCTGCACGTCGGCGCGGACATTATTTTCCAGCCCGGCATGATAGGCCGCCGCGCTAATACCCTTGCTTTGCAGGCGCGCAGCGGTGTCTTCTACTTTCGCCCGGCTGTTGCAGTAGATAATGCCGGACTTACCGCGCTGTTCCTGCACGTAGCGCATCAACTGATCGAGCGGTTTGAATTTCTCCATCAGCATGTAGCGAATATTCGGACGGTCAAAACTGCTGATTTGAATCAGCGGATCGTTCAGCCCCAGCAGGCGCACGATATCCTGGCGCGTGGTGTCGTCGGCTGTGGCGGTCAGCGCCATAAACGGCAGCGTCGGGAACCGCTGGCGCAACTGACCGAGCGCGGCATATTCCGGGCGGAAATCGTGGCCCCATTGGGAGATACAGTGCGCTTCATCAACGGCTAATAACACCGGATTCCAGTGCGCCAGATGCTCAAGAAAGTTATCCAGCATCAGGCGTTCCGGGGCGATATAAAGCAGACGAATTTGCCCGGTGCGGCAGCCTGTCATCACTTCAAGTTGCTGTTCGCGGGTTTGCGTCGAGTTAAGGCACGCCGCCGCCACGCCGTTGGCTTGCAGTTGATCCACCTGATCTTTCATCAACGAAATCAGCGGTGAAACAACCACGGTAAGGCCGTTTAGCAATAAGGCAGGAATTTGATAGCAAAGGGATTTTCCGCCACCGGTGGGCATGACGACCAGGCAATCGCGACCGGAAAGCACAGTGTCGATAATTTCTTCCTGGCCGGGGCGAAACTGTTGGTAGCCAAAGGTTTCTTGTAAAACCTGTTTAGCTCCGGACTCCAGATTCAACACTTCCGCCTGCGCCACATTCACCCCGATTGCCTGAAATAAAAACAGGCGCTATTTTCAGCGCCTGCGCGAGAAACTGCAATGCTTTTAGTCTCTGAGAGGGTAATCCTGGATGCTGGATTCCAGATTTGCCAACCACTCAACCGTTCATCAAAACAAATCGTTTAGCATAACCCCCACACCGACACGGGTCTGGTTGAAGTTATAGTCGATGAGCGATTCGCCATAGCCGCTGTAAACCTGAGTATAAAGGCGCACATGTTTGGTGATCGGGTAACTTAAGCCTAATTCCGCGCCGCCGTAGCCGGTGTTCCAGTTGTACTGTCCTTTCGCACTGAGCACCGCATCACCGAGGTGATAGCCGATTTTAAGCTGGTAGTAACCCATATATTTGGTGATATCCGGGTTATCGTCAGTATTACCCACCACATACCACGGCTTCACTTCTACCAGCCAGTTACCGTTTTCTGCCATCAGGCGAGTATAAAGGCGGTTCCAGCTGCGGGAGGTCGGGTCTGAACGCCCGTTAGAGTCGTGGTTATACCCCATCTCCACATCGCGCAGCGTCCAACCTGCAAAACGGTAATCGGTGGCAAAACCGAGGAACAATTGCGGTTCGTAGTTGGTTTCACGAAACGGTGAAGACTCTTCGCTATTGGACAGTTGCCACCAGGATTTTTGCGTATAAGACGCACCCAACACCGAGTTCGGGCCTAAAATCCCACGCCACAGTGGAAATGCCAGGCTCAACTGAAACTTTACTTCATCCTTACGCGCATTTTCCGCCCAGTCGTAACTGGCAATCGCTTCTTTGTTCAGATCGCTGGTTTGGGTGTAGATGAGGTAGTTGGTGTCATAAGGATAGAGCGTGAACGGATTGTCATGCTCCTGCAGCATATTGGCGATAATACTGCCACGCACCGCTGGCGCGTCATGCACCTCTTTCACCGTTGCCTCTTGTGCATATACTGCCATAGGCAACATAAACACCGGCAACAACCAGCCCTGCAGAGTCCGCATCGGTCGTGTTCTCCGTAACGAATTATTGATAAGGTGAATGTTTTTCTGCGGGCTATTTTACATACTTAACTCCATTGCCGTTAGTTATCCCTTCCTAAAGTAGAAACCAACAACAAAGAAGCATAAAATCAACATTTCATTAACCAATGAAGTGTAAGGATGATATGTCTGCCGTACTGACCGCTGAACAAGCCCTGAAATTAGTGGGTGAGATGTTTGTTTATCACATGCCATTTAACCGCGCATTGGGGATGGAACTGGAGCGTTACGAAAAAGAGTTCGCACAGCTGGCCTTTAAAAATCAGCCAATGATGGTGGGCAACTGGGCGCAAAGCATTTTGCACGGCGGGGTCATTGCGTCGGCGCTGGATGTCGCCGCCGGTCTGGTGTGCGTAGGAAGTACCTTAACCCGCCACGAAACCATCAGTGAAGATGAACTACGCCAGCGGCTATCGCGGATGGGGACCATTGATCTTCGCGTTGATTATCTGCGCCCAGGCAGGGGCGAGCGTTTTACTGCTACCAGTAGCCTGTTGCGTGCAGGCAATAAAGTCGCCGTCGCCCGCGTTGAATTACACAATGAAGAACAGCTTTATATTGCCAGTGCCACCGCCACCTATATGGTAGGTTGAAGACATAAAAGCAGGTAAACTGCTGTTACCAATTAAAAATGAGTATTCCCGATGGATGCAAAACAAACGCGGCAGGGCGTATTACTCGCTCTTGCCGCTTATTTTATTTGGGGTATTGCGCCAGCGTACTTCAAGTTGATTTACTACGTGCCCGCCGATGAAATCCTGACGCATCGCGTGATCTGGTCGTTTTTCTTTATGGTGGTGCTGATGAGCATTTGCCGCCAGTGGTCCTATTTAAAAACGCTGATTCAGACGCCACAGAAAATTTTTATGCTGGCAGTCTCTGCCGTGCTGATTGGTGGCAACTGGCTACTGTTTATCTGGGCGGTGAACAATCACCATATGCTGGAAGCGAGCCTTGGTTACTTTATTAACCCGCTGGTGAACATTGTGCTGGGGATGATTTTCCTCGGCGAGCGATTCCGCCGGATGCAATGGCTGGCGGTGATTCTGGCGATATGTGGCGTGTTGGTCCAGCTGTGGACTTTTGGTTCGCTACCTATTATCGCGCTGGGGCTGGCATTTAGTTTTGCCTTCTACGGCCTGGTGCGCAAGAAGATTGCGGTAGAAGCACAAACCGGCATGTTAATTGAAACCATGTGGCTGCTGCCCGTGGCGGCGATTTACCTGTTTGCTATTGCCGACAGCTCAACCAGCCATATGGGGCAAAACCCGATGTCGCTGAATTTACTGCTGATCGCCGCCGGTATTGTCACTACCGTACCGCTGTTGTGTTTTACTGCCGCTGCCACGCGCCTGCGTCTCTCAACGTTAGGCTTTTTCCAGTACATTGGCCCGACGCTGATGTTCCTGCTGGCTGTGACGTTTTATGGTGAAAAACCGGGTGCCGATAAGATGGTGACTTTCGCCTTTATTTGGGTGGCGCTGGCAATTTTTGTGATGGATGCGATTTATACGCAGCGTAGAAAAAGTTAAGAATTAACATGGGTAGGCCGTTTAATGAGCCTACCCACTGACTTATTTATCTTTTTTTGAAAAAAATTAAGATAAGAAAAAGAACAATATTTGTTACAGGAAGTACCCCCAAAACTCCCCAGTACTTACTCCATCCTAGAGACATCGTATATCTACCAAGGATTTGACAAAACCCAAAACTTAACCCTATACCTATACTTCTTAAATTTAATGTCGTAGTCAGGCTTAAAATAAATAGAACAAGGATGGTAATAGCCCACCACAATAACCATGCCTTAACAAAATCAGATTTTTTGCTGTAAGGTTCTTTACCCAAGAACAACTGCCAAAAGTTACCATTCCCCATATAGAATCCATTCCCCAAGATATTGTTTATAGAATAAAAATACATTCCAATTATATTTAATTAAAATATACCCCATCAATAAAAACTTACACACTCTAAATTACTACTGTATAGTTATCAATGCAAAGACTGCTATATTGCATATATATATGCAAACCTCATAATTCAGGTAATATATATATTCAAAACAATTATATATAAAAAACAATGTAAAAAATATTCAAATCATCCATCAGAAATATATTCTACCCATCCAGGCTTGAGCATTTATCACGCTTTCAGTTCATAATCTATACATTAACATCATGGTCAATATTAATAACTTTGAATGATATCAACCTGGCTTTGAGTTTTATTCTGGTTATTAATAATACCTATGTAAATATCAATATTGGAGCAAAAAGAATAAGAGATACTGGATGTAAGGCAATCTACTTTGTATTGATTTCATTGGGTTTGACACTTTTTTCTATTATCTCTGCAGCAATTGAAGGGGTGAGATGTGAGTCATTAAGCGTCCAACTCAACGTGGCATGGATATTATTCACAACAATTATATTATCTGCGATTCCCTCGGCTAAAATGTCGCTGTCAGCACACTAACTTACTCACAGCGACATCGTATAGTTACAGCCAGTTCTTACGCTTAAAGTACAGATACGGTGTCAGGCCCGCAAGGATCATAAAGATAATCGCGCCAGGGTAGCCAAAGCTCCACTTCAGTTCTGGCATAAACTCAAAGTTCATGCCATAGCTGGAGGCAATCCGCGTAGGAAAAAGTTTCCTAATCGGTAAATTCAACATTTTGTTATTAACAATGAGCAAGACCAATCATTAACGAGGTTCTCTTCAGAGATGTAATGAAAAAATGTGAAATGTACTTCTTTTTTAAATATTTTTTTACCCTAGCATTTGTTCTCGAATTGACATTGAGCTTAAATATAACCAAGGCAAATGCAAATGAATAACATATTACTTCCGCCAATTAATATTCCCTGTACACTTTTCGAAACTATTAGTTTATTAGATGATTTTTCTGCTGATGATATGCAATATGGTGATATGGTAGAACAAGACTTTCTCTCACTCGGCCTAAGCGATATCTCAGCAAAAGTTGATCCTTACAGACTTATTAAATACCATTTCCCTGGCCCAGGTTCTATTAATGTTGCTTTTAGTGCCTCAAGTTCCGGAACAAAAATATCACAACGTGAATGCACTGATATTTTATTTGCAGAAATGAAAGAACTAGCAAAAATGTTTTCCTTTTTTGGACAAAATAAAACACTTATCGAAGATCTGATTGAACATTTTAGATATGGAAATGGCAGCAATTTTCATAGCCAACAATTAAATTTATCTTTTCATGAAAAAATAAATAAATATGGTTATAATAGTCCAATACGAATAATCAAAGAATGTATCGAAAATGGCATTAATTCAACTCCCTCGACAGGATACCAACCTCTTATCCTGCAAAGCATTAAAACCAAATTACTTTCATCAAGACTAAATAAATTTAATGACTTCGAGGACAGTTTTAATGGCTTAGGAATCAGTGTTCATGATATTTCAGCTCAAAAAATATCTCTTTTAAGTTTTCAAAACTACGCTATAGGATGGAGTGCAACAATTCATTTTGTAGCACAGGACCACTTCGGTCTTGATGTAACTGATATCAAAAACAAGACTTACAGCAAATATAGATTTTTTCGCATATGGTTCTTTTTACAACGGCATAAAGACTTTGCTTTCAAACCTTTTTTCACCAATTTTAACACTATCGAAAGAATCGAAAATTATCTATGAAAAGCAAACTCCAGAAAATTATATTATGTTTATTTCTTCTATGCTGCATCTATAATTTATGGACATTGCGTCCTGTACAGATTTTGTATACATACTCTGATGCTGGCAATTCAGTCTTTCTGGTCGTTGATCATCTGCCATGGACTGACAGCGATAAAATAAATTGGTATCTGAAGCATCAGAATGAAATTAAAAATCAACATCCCCTACCAGAAGGTAGTTGGCATACCTGGTATGTCATTGATATCGGTAATGGCTTCACTGACTATAAAAAATATATCGAAGGGCCGTATGAAGATCTCTACTGTTTCCCGACAATTAAGAGCAATGATAATTGCATCGTGAAAAATTACTTAATGGTTATTAATGAATACCCTTATCGTAACACTCATATTGGTATTAACGATTTTACTGAGTATCAATTAACACAAGAAAATAAAATAGAGCGAGTTTTCAATCCGCATGACTTTAAATACGACAATTTTTAGAAATAAGCCGGATAAAAAAATAGCTTTATCCGGCACTCATATTACAGCCAGTTCTTGCGCTTAAAGTACAGATACGGTGCCAGGCCCGCGAGGATCATAAAGATAATCGCGCCTGGGTAGCCGAAGCTCCACTTCAGTTCTGGCATAAACTCAAAGTTCATCCCATAGCTGGAAGCAACGAGCGTCGGCGGCAGGAATACCACGGATACCACCGAGAAGATTTTGATGATGCGGTTCTGCTCGATGTTGATAAAGCCCATCGCCGCCTGCATCAGGAAGTTCACCTTCTGGAACAGGGATTCGTTATGCGGCAGCAGGGATTCGATATCTCGCAGGATTTCACGCGCCTGCTCCAGTTGCCCACCCGGTAAACGCGCCTTGCGTACCAGGAAGTTGAGCGCACGCTGGGTATCCATCAGACACAGGCGAACTTTCCAGCCGATATCTTCCAGTTCCGCCAGCGTGGAGAGCGCCTCATCGTACTCATCGCCCTGATGCCCTTCCATAATTACCCGGCTCAACTGCTCCAGATCGCTGTAGATATTTTCAATTTCATCTGCCAGCTGTTCGATTTTGGTTTCGAACAGATCCAACAGCAGCTCGTAGGCGTTACCGTCCACCATTGACTGGCTACGGGCGCGCATACGATACAGACGGAATGCAGGCAGTTCACGCTCACGCAGAGTAAACAGACGACCATCACGGATGGTAAATGCCACAGTGGAGTTACCGGCGTGATCTTCCGCATCTTCAAAGAAGAAGAAGGAGTGAATATGCAGGCCGTCATCGTCTTCAAAGAAACGTGCCGATGCTTCGATGTCTTCCAGTTCCGGGCGGGTTGCCAGGCTCTGGCCAAGTTCAGATTGTACGCGCAGTCGCTCGTCGTCGTCCGGTTCGACAAGATCAATCCATACTGCATTTACAAGGGGTTGTGACTCTTCGACTTCCAGCCGGGTCAGTCGGTTATTTTCCAGTTGAAATGCGCTCAGCATGACCGGGACTCCCAATGCTTAAAATATCGGACAGTTCGGTGGGCACACAGAAACAAATTGGGTTTCAGACCATTAAACAGCCTGACTCAGCGCGACGGGAAAAATTGAGGTCGCTGACAACCGCTAAGGCTATCAGCAAAAAGGGATAGCCTTAGGAGTTGATCCTGGATGACAGGATAGTGAGCCAGTATCTACTGGGTGTGTCCAAGGCGAATGTCCTCTTAGAGTGATCGTGCGCGCATGTTACGCCAGCAAAATTTTGCCGTCAACACGCAACAGAACACCACAGAACAATAGTTGAACTTCGCGCTTTTTGGTACTCGTCAAGGTCGCTAACAGGATAAAAAAATCCAACATCCAGGACCTATAATGGCGCATCGGCTACTCATTGGTAAAGGAATGATCACCTTGAATCTCAAACGGATTTTTCTCGCCCTCACCTTACTTCCCTTGTTTGCTGTTGCCGCTGATGATTGCGCACTCTCAGATCCGACGCTGACCGTACAGGCGTATACCGTTAATCCTCAAACAGAGCGGGTGAAAATGTACTGGCAAAAAGCCAATGGCGAAGCGTGGGGAACTTTACATGCTCTGCTGGCGGATATGAATAGTCAGGGTCAGGTGCAGATGGCGATGAACGGCGGCATCTATGATGAAAGCTATGCGCCGCTCGGTTTGTACATCGAAAACGGTCAGCAGAAGGTGGCGTTAAATCTCGCTTCAGGTGAAGGGAATTTCTTTATCCGTCCTGGCGGCGTGTTTTATGTCGCGGGAGATAAAGTCGGCATCGTTCGTCTGGATGCCTTCAAAACCAGTAAAGAGATTCAGTTTGCGGTGCAGTCAGGGCCAATGTTGATGGAAAACAGTGTAATTAATCCGCGTATTCATCCCAACGTCGCCTCACGTAAAATTCGTAACGGTGTTGGGATTAATAAACATGGGAATGCCGTGTTTTTGTTGAGCCAGCAGGCGACAAATTTTTATGATTTTGCCTGTTATGCCAAAGCGAAACTGAACGTTGAGCAGCTGCTTTATCTTGATGGCACGATTTCACATATGTATATGAAAGGCGGGGCAATCCCGTGGCAACGCTATCCTTTTGTCACCATGATTTCCGTAGAGCGGAAAGGTTAAAACGATAGTTTTGTGTCAGATACTGAAGATGGCGCAGATGCCGGATGCGGCGTAAACGCCCTATCCGGCCTACATGACGTTGCAATTTATTGAATATGAATGATTTTTTAGGCCAAATAAGGTGCGCAGCACCGCATCCGGCAACGTTACACCGACTCCAGCCGGGCGTATGCCGCCACCAGCCATTTAATACCCTGGCCCTGGAATGCCACCTGCAAACGGCTATGCTCGCCGCTGCCTTCCATATTGACGATGGTGCCTTCACCAAACTTAGCGTGGCGTACACGCTGACCGAGCTTGTAGCCGCTGTCGTTCTCGACCATCGGCGTCCCCATCCGTTGATGGCTGACCGGACGACTTACCGTAGCGCGCAGGCGCACCTCTTCCACACACTCTTCCGGCAGCTCGCCGATAAAGCGCGACGGGCGATGGTAAACCTCTTTACCATACAGACGGCGGGTTTCCGCGTAGGTCAGCGTCAGTTTCTGCATCGCGCGGGTTACACCAACGTAGGCCAGACGGCGTTCTTCTTCCAGACGCCCGCCTTCATCCAGCGACATCTGGCTTGGGAACATACCCTCTTCCATACCGACAATAAACACCTGCGGGAACTCCAGGCCTTTCGCCGAGTGCAGCGTCATCAACTGCACTGCATCCTGCCAGGTATCCGCCTGCCCCTCGCCCGCTTCCAGCGCCGCATGGGAGAGGAATGCCTGCAGCGGCATTAAATCTTCATCTTCTTCGTTGTAGCTGAACTGGCGCGTTGCCGTCACCAGTTCCTCTAAGTTTTCGATACGCGTCTGGCCTTTTTCGCCCTTCTCCTGCTCGTACATGGTGCGCAGGCCGGAGTCTTTAATTACCCGGTCAGTCTGTACATGCAGCGGCATATCGGCAGTTTCTTGCGCTAAGGCATCGATTAATTCCATAAATCGCTGCAAGGCGCTGGCAGCTCGCCCGGCGAGGGCTTTTTCCTGCAACAGTTCACGACATGCCTGCCAGAGTGTTAACTGGCGATCGCGCGATGTCTGACGTACCACGTCCAGCGTCCGGTCACCAATACCCCGCGTTGGCGTATTCACCACGCGCTCAAACGCCGCGTCGTCGTTACGGTTGGCAATCAGACGCAGATACGAGAGCGCGTCTTTGATTTCCTGGCGTTCGAAGAAGCGCATCCCGCCGTAAATACGGTACGGCATACTGGCCTGCAACAGTGCTTCTTCCAGTACACGCGACTGGGCGTTACTGCGGTAGAGAATGGCGCACTCGGCAAGCGCCCCGCCGTTGTCCTGCCAGGTTTTGATGCGGTTAACCACAAAACGCGCTTCATCGAGTTCGTTAAAAGCGCAATAGAGGGAAATAGGCTCACCGTCCGCGCCATCGGTCCACAGTTTTTTACCCAGACGCCCGTTATTGTTTTCAATCAGGGCGTTAGCGGCGCTCAGAATATTGCTGGTAGAGCGGTAGTTTTGCTCCAGACGAATAGTTTCGGCACCGGGGAAATCATTAAGGAAACGCTGAATATTCTCCACCTGCGCCCCGCGCCAGCCGTAGATTGACTGGTCGTCATCACCGACGATCATCACTTTGCCGGTGTCGCCCGCCAGCAGGCGGATCCACGCGTACTGAATGTTGTTGGTATCCTGGAATTCGTCCACCAGGATATTGGTAAAACGTTCGCGGTAGTGTTGTAGGATATGCGGCTTGTTAAGCCACAGTTCGTGAGCGCGCAGCAGCAGCTCGGCGAAGTCCACCAGGCCCGCGCGGTCACACGCTTCCTGATACGCCTGATACACCTTCTGCCAGGTCTGCTCCACCGGATTACCGTAGCTTTGAATATGATGCGGACGCAGGCCTTCATCTTTCTGGCTGTTGATGTACCACATTGCCTGGCGCGGCGGCCACTGCTTCTCGTCGAGGTTCATGGCTTTGATCAGACGCTTAAGCAGGCGCAGCTGGTCCTCGCTATCGAGGATCTGGAAATCCTGCGGCAGATTGGCGTCCATATGGTGCGCACGCAGCAGGCGGTGCGCCAGCCCGTGGAAGGTGCCGACCCACATGCCGCCCTGGCTGGTGCCCATCAGTTGCCCGATACGATGACGCATCTCCGCCGCCGCTTTGTTGGTAAACGTCACCGCCATAATCGAGTATGGCGAGCAGTTTTCCACGCTCATCAGCCAGGCGATACGATGCACCAGTACGCGCGTCTTACCACTGCCCGCGCCCGCCAGCACCAGAAGGTTGCTGCGTGGCGCGGCCACCGCTTCGCGCTGTTTGTCATTAAGGCTGTCGAGCAGGTAAGAAACGTCCATTGGCACCGCCGCGTAAAAATAGGTTGGGCGGAGAAGCGCAACGCCCTCCGCCAAAAAGCTGGGTATATATACAGATTTGCTGATTATATCAGCGAGGTCAGAGATGCCAACCGGGAAATTTCCAGATGCGGCAGTAAACGGCTGTCCCAGGTTTGCATCAGATCGCCATTTTCCGGTCTGATCCAACAAGCCTGCATTCCGCTGCGAATTGCCCCACCCACGTCAGTGGTGAGATCGTCCCCAACATGTAAGATCTCGCCGATCGGCACGTTGAGTTTTTCCGCAGCCAAAAAGTACATATCGCTGAACGGTTTTGAGCGCCCGTGCGGGCCAGCGCGCAGCACAAACTCAAAATAATCCCCCAAACCAAACAGTTCCGGCTGGGCGTTACCGTTGGTGATCGCCACCAGCGGCCATTTCTTCGCCAGCTGTTTTAAGGTGTCGTGAGTTTGCTGCGGGACGTCGATTCGGCTGCGCCATTTGGCAAAGTTAATCATTGCTGCGTGTGCGCCTGCACTGGCTTCTTCGGCACTCAGCCCGGCGTCGAGCATCGCTTGTTCAATCGAACGAAAACGCCAACGCGTCACGTCGTGATAAATCTCGGGTTCCGCTTCCCGTACCGCCTGGCGCAGGCGTTGCAGATCTTCATTCTGGAAGCTGCGCAGCGCCGGATGATAATTTTGCACAAAGGTAAGCGCCTCTCGCTCGGTGCGCAAAATCACCGGACGGTTATCGTAAAGGGTATCATCCAGGTCAAAGGTGAGCGCCGAGATGCGCCCCAAAGGCCGGTAAAAACGCATTATTTCCCCCGTTTGGCGCGTGGATGCGCCGCATCGTACACCGAGGCAAGGTGTTGAAAATCAAGATGAGTATAGATTTGCGTGGTGGAGAGGTTGGCATGACCCAGCAGCTCCTGCACACCACGAAGATCGCCGCTCGACTCCAGCATATGCGTAGCGAACGAGTGACGTAATTTATGTGGGTGAACGTGATTATTCAGCCCTTGTTTTATGCCCCATTCGGCAAAGCGTTTCTGCACATTACGCGCGGAGATACGCTTGCCCAGTTTCGACAGAAAAAGCGCGTCGTCTTCGCTACCAAACAGGTCGCGCAAATCAAGCCAGTGCTCAATCCACGCCACAGCGTTGCGACCAATCGGCAGGCGGCGCTCTTTGCTGCCTTTCCCCATTACCCACACTTCACCAGACTCCAGGTCGAGGTGTTTGATATCCAGCCCCACCAGCTCGGAAAGACGCAGACCCGCGCCGTACATCACTTCCAGCATTGCACGGTCGCGTACAGCGAGGGGATCGTTGATATCAATATCCAGCAGCCGATTCATATCGTCGACGTCGATGTTTTTCGGCAGATGACGCGGCGCTTTCGGTGCCGAAACTCCTTTCGCCGGGTTAGCTTTGAGTTCGTTCTGGCTGACCAGCCAGTCAAAAAAGCTACGTAGCGCAGAAAGCCGTAACGCGAGGCTTGCTGCTCCCAGCCCTTTACGGCGACTGCGTACAGCAAAATTGCGCACCATCGTCACATCACATTGCTGCCAGCTTTGCAGGCCGTTTTCGCTGGCAAAATTGATGATCGCCTCAAGCTGACGCTGGTAGTTAAGTAGGGTTATCGGGCTAAGCTGGCGCTCCACGCTCAGATAACGTAGGTAGCGTTCTACATCGGTGTGTAAATCGGTCATACGCGTTCAATCCAACGCTCCAGAAGCTCCGGCAACATCAGCGCAATTTCATGAAGTAACTGCGTTCCTTGCCCTTGTTGATAGTGACTGGCATCGCGACTGGTAAACAGCACGACACCCAAATCAGCATCGCTTCCCAGCATCGACATCGCCACCGATCCCACCGCTTTCGCTTCCGGTAGCACCACCAGCAGCTCTGGTCCGTTAAGCGGCCCAAGATAGTGCTGTTCCTGCCCCAAACGCTGAATACGCAGCGGTTCGAAAGACTGACGGCTTAATGCCAGATGAGTGTGGTTCGACGGCGCACCTAAGCGCCAGCGATCCGGAAACAGGCGCAGACTCGCACCTGCCAGGCCGAGATCGCGCGCCCAGCGGTGAAAGCGCATCAGCATATCGTCGAGACTGCTGGCGGCGGTGAGACTGCGCTGCAGGTAGAGTAGGCGATAAAACAGGCCTTCGTTGGCGATAGCCTGTTCCATCAACAGCGCCATGTTCTCTTCCAGAACATGAATATGATTACGTGCGCGGGCCATGTGCCACTCGACCAACGAAACGGTGCCGCGTACCGGATGCGGCACACGTATCGCTTCTACTGCGCGCGCATTACGGATAAAAAACTCAGGATTTTTAATCAGATAATCGACAACCGCCCGGTCATCAAGCTCCGTGAGTGTTTCCTGCAGTTCTTCCCCTGGTTGCTTCATAGATGAATAAATCCGTCGTAGACATGTACCGCCGGGCCAGTCATATATAACGGGTGACCCGGACCTTTCCAGGCGATATCAAGACGACCGCCGGGGAGTTCCACGCGTACTTCTTCGGCCAGCAAACCTTGCTGAATCCCTACTGCAACCGCCGCACACGCGCCGCTGCCGCAGGCCTGGGTTTCTCCTGCCCCACGCTCATAAACGCGTAAACGAATATGCTCGCGCTTAACCACTTGCATAAAACCGATATTGGCGCGCTCCGGAAAACGCTCGTGGCTTTCCAGAACAGGACCAAGCGTTTCTACCGCCGCGGTATCGACATCATCGACCTGAATCACGCAATGCGGATTTCCCATCGACACCACGCCGCATAAGATTGTCTGCTCGGCGGCGCGCATAATATAGGTCTTTTCCGCTTTGTTAGCGCGAAACGGCACGGCGGAAGGTTCGAAGTTGGGTTCGCCCATATTTACGCGGACCAGATCATCATCGGTGACGGTCAGAACCATCCGCCCGTTGGCGGTGCTGACGCGGATATCACGCTTATTGGTCAGTCCTTTCAGACGCACAAAACGGGCAAAGCAGCGCGCACCGTTGCCGCACTGCGCCACTTCACTGCCATCAGCATTGAAAATGCGATAGTGAAAATCCAGTTCAGGATCATACGGCGGCTCAACCACCAGCAGTTGGTCAAACCCTACCCCCAGGTGCCGATCAGCCAGGCGACGAATCAGCTCCGGTGAAAAAAAGACATTCTGCGTTACCGCGTCGACGACCATAAAATCGTTGCCAAGGCCATGCATTTTCGAGAACTGCATCATTTACTCCAATCACGCGGGTACAGAAACTGACTTTTAGTAATTCACCTGGGATGGACCATCGCCAGTGGCGCGATCGTTTTTATCCGGCACCGTGGATTGCGTTTGCGTCTCTACCGGTTTGGTCGGCGGCGGTGCGTTTTTATCTGCAGGCGGGAAATAGAGCGGACCTTTCAGACCGCAGCCCGTCAGGCTGAAGAGAGTAAGTAATACAGTGAGTGCCTTAAACACGTTTTTCATTATGGATTGCCTGTAAAGTTCATCGCTTTCTGCTTTCTATCATCGCAGGAGAAGACGTAAAAGCAAGCGTTTAGCGACTCTTTATGAAGTCTGAAAAGTGAGGAAATGCTGCGAGTATAACGCTTACTCGTGGGGATTTATGTTT
>ULXQ01056703.1_pt1 | contig 43174 bp, 35 predicted proteins | sample 1961481 | NCBI WGS metagenome assembly ULXQ01 (sample SAMEA4835843, study PRJEB28245) | human gut metagenome | biome: gut microbiome; material: fecal sample | place: Denmark | collected 2008 | reverse complement strand
GGCTTACGCCCAAGGGCATGCGGCAGGCCCGCCGGTCCTCCCGCATGCTGGCCCGTTTCCTGAAGGATCATCCGATCCGGATTTTTACATCCCCCTATGTGCGGACCAGGCAGACTGCCGGTATCCTGGCGGAGGAGTGCTTTGCCGAGGAAATCCATACGGCCGATGAGCTGCTCCAGCCCAACTGGCAGATGGTACGGAATCATCTTCTGCAGGAGGGCTCTCCCATGGCCCTGGTGAGCCACCATCCTTTCCTGCAGTCCTATCTTTTGACCACCTGCAGTGCGGCTGTGAAATTCGACCTGGCCGGCATTGCGGTGATTGATTATGACCTGAAATGGAACCAGGGAAAGCTGATCGGCTATTTCACTTCCGATCTTCGTCAGCTGAAAAAGGAGGACTGAATCTTGATACCAGTACTGACAGTGGCAGGCTCTGATTCTTCCGGCGGCGCCGGTATCCAGGCGGATCTCAAGACTTTTGCCGCCCTTGGTACCTACGGCATGAGCTGCATCTGTGCTTTAACCGCCCAGAATACGAAGGGGGTCACCATGGTGGTGAATACGCCGGTGGACATGGTGAAGGCCCAGCTGGAGGCTGTATTTGATGATATTCCGCCCAAGGCGGTGAAAACGGGCATGCTTTCTTCTGCAGCCATCGTGGAAACTGTGGCGGATTTCCTTTCTTCCCATGGAAAGGTGCCCCTGGTGGTGGATCCGGTGATGGTGGCCACCAGCGGCGCCGTGCTGCTGGAAAAAGATGCTATTCAAAGCTATAAGGAAAAGCTCATTCCCCTCTCCACCCTGATTACCCCTAATATCCCGGAGGCAGAGGTGCTGTCGGGTCTTTCCATTCAGAATGAAGAGGACATGAAAAAGGCGGCTCTGGCCCTGATGGACCTGGGTCCTTCGGCGGTGCTGGTGAAGGGCGGCCACAGCGTGGAAGATGCCAGGGATATCCTCTATGACGGCAGGGAATTTCATGTATTTTCCGGCAGGCGGATTTCTACGGAAAACACCCATGGCACCGGCTGCACTCTTTCAAGCGCCATTGCAGCTTCCATGGCCCGGGGTCTTTCCCTCACCGAAGCGGTGGGAGAAGCGAAAAAGTATATGGAAGGGGCGATTAGAAGGGCCGCGGTGGATTCCGTAGGACATGGACACGGTCCGGTGCACCATTTCTGGTTCTATGGGGAAAACTGGGGGCACATGGAATGAACTATCCCTTCTTCGCCTTCATGGCCCGGCTGAAATATATTTCCCGCTGGGGTCTCATGCGGAATTCCATTTCTGAAAATGACGCAGAGCATACCCTGCAGACCGTCATGATTGCCCATGCTCTGGCAGTCATAGGAAGGGATATCTTCCACAAGGACCTGGACCCGGAGCGGGCGGCCCTGCTGGCGCTCTATCATGATGCCAGCGAAGTTTTCACCGGGGATATGCCGACGCCGGTGAAATATTTCACCAGTGATCTTCGAGAGCAGTACCAGAAGATCGAAGACCAGGCCCGGGAAAAGCTCCTCCGTACCCTGCCGGAAAGGCTCCGGCCTTCCTATAAACCCTATGTGGTGGATATGGAAAAAGATCCCCTCTGGCCTCTGGCCAAGGCGGCGGATACTATGAGCGCCTACCTGAAATGCATGGAAGAAATCCGGGATGGCAACAGCGAGTTCAAGGAAGCCTTCAAGTCCACGGAAGAAAAGCTGAAGGCCCTTCATATGGAAGAAGTGGACTGGTTTATGAAACACTTTGCTTCAAGCTTCATGGAAACACTGGACGAACTGAACAGAAATATCCGATAAAAAAGGGACTGCGAAGAAAGGTCAATCATTTCTTCACAGCCCCTTTTTCAGAAAACGCAGATTTCCTGGAGGCCTTTTTGGATTCTTCCCTTTTTATGCCATGGAGGGAAGGCGCCATGGGAACAGCCGTCCTGTGTACGAATCCTTATGACGATGCAGGGCATGAGAATTTTGATTAAAGCAGATTTTATGAATGAATCCATGCTTCCTTATAGACAGAAGGAACATGGGAGTGTATAATTATTTACATAAAACGTATAAATTGCATAAAAATGAGGCGCTCCTATGAAACTTTGGAAAAAAGGCATATTGATTACATCGGCTCTTCTGCTGGCGGCAGGCATGATGGCAGGCTGCGGCGGAGAAAAACAGGCCGCTTCCTCCGCTTCCGGAAAAAATGTGCTGAAGGTAGCTACCAATGCCACCTATGTGCCCTTTGAATTCAAAACAAAGGACGGCAAGGATTATACAGGCTATGAAATCGACGTGGTCAGGGCGGTGGCAAAGGAAATGGGCCGGGATGTGGAGTTTAGAAACATTGCCTTCGACGGCCTCATCCCATCCCTCCAGTCTAAGGAAGTGGATATGTCTGCTTCCGGCATGACGGCTACGAAAGAAAGGGCGGAAAAGATACTTTTCGCTGCTCCCTTCTATGAAACCAAGCTGGCAGTGGTCACCAAGGCAGACAGTGACATCCACTCTGTAGATGATATGAACAAGGGCCAGGAAATTGCCGTGCAGGTAGGTACCACAGCTGCCTACTACGCCCAGGATAAGGGTATGAAAACAAGAAACTTCGATCACTCTTCCGATATTATTATGGAACTGAAAGCCGGCGGCGCCGTAGCAGGCATTCTGGATAAACCGGCGGCCGATTACTTCGTAGCCACCGATGGCAAAGGCGCTTTCCGGGTGGTGGATGTGCCGGATTCCAAGGTCCAGTACTTTGCCTTCGGCTTCAACAAGGACAATAAACAGCTGCAGCAGGAAGTGAATAAAGCCATTGCGGACCTGAAACAGAAGGGCACACTGAATGAACTTCATGAAAAATGGTTCAAGACGCCGCTCCCCGATATGCCGGCCACTGCAGAAGAAGCGCTGGGTATCTGATAGACATAAAAAAGAGCTCCCGAAAGGGGCTCTTTTTTAGTGAGCTGGTGGACTAGTGAACTGGTGAACCCGGGGCCGCCAAAGGGCCCATTACATCTTTTCCACTTCTATGGCTTTCCCGTAGGTGAAGGACCAGAGGTAGAGGTGGGACACCGGTTTTCCCAACAGTTTTTCTGCTGCTTCTCCATAAACCTGGAGCTGGATTTTATAGTGCTCTTTCAGTTCCTCTTCCGTCATGGTGCGGTCGGTTTTGTAGTCGATGATGATGAAATCCTTTTCGTATTCCAGAAGACAGTCCATAACGCCCTGGAGAAAAATATTTTCTCCTTCTTCACATTTCGGGTAGAAGGAACGGGCTGGGAGAAGGATGGAAAAAGGCATTTCTTTGCGGATGTGGGAGGCGGTTTTCATCTTTTCTGCCAGCGATCCTCTGGCGAAGGCAAGGAGGGAGGACAGGGGGCTGGGTTTTCTCTTTTGAGAGAGAAGGATTTTCCCTTCCTCTTCGGTGAAAACCTTCTCTTCCACCAGCTGCCGCAGGGCGGCCTTCAGGGATTCTGCATCGGCTGGAAGGGTGGTGAAGTCTATCATTTCCATGGCCTTATGCATGAGGGTGCCGAAAGAGGTGCCCTGGTATTTCGTTTCATCGCCTGAGAGGAAGAGGGGCGGCGCCGCATAGTCTGCGTCCAGGCTGTCCCCTTCGTCTGCCAGTATCACTGACGGCTGTGGCGGTTCATCGCTTGCTGCATATTCCGCCAGCTCCCTGAGGTGCACGGCGGCAGTGGCAGTGAGCTTGGCCGGCGTTTCGAGGGCACCTTGCCAGGGGTAGGTCCAGGAGAGCTGGGCGTCCATCCAGTCCGGCGCCTGGTCTGGAAGGTGCGTGAGGAAATGGGAAAGCTCTGTTTTTTCTTCCCTACTTTCTTCCTTTGGCGACGGCAGGAGGCTGTCCTTCTCCTTGAGAGGGGAAGCCTCTTTTTCGTCTTCTGTGAGAAGGTCCATCTGGCTGGTGATGGAAAAGGAAAAGCGCGAGTGATCGGAGGGGGCGTCGTTCCGATAGGAAGGGATTTTTCCCGCCCTCTCCCAGGCATCTTTCATGGTGCGGTGCCGCAGGGCGGCGGGCATGATCCAGTCCAGAAAGGATTTGGCGTTGGCCGTGAGATGGGCAGGAAGGGGAGAAAGGGCCTCACCGGATCCGGCAGAGGAAAGGGACGTGGTCCAGCGGTCCAGGTCCGAGGCAGCGTCTTTCATGACCGCTGTAACGAAGAGCTTGTCCCGGGCCCTTGTCATGGCCACGTAGAGAAGGCGGGCTTCCTCGGCCAGATTTTCCCTGCGGGACGCTTCCCTGAGGGCATACCAGTACAGGCTGGGCCAGCGGACCCTGTTCTTTTTGTCGTAGTACTGGATGCCAAGGCCCAGGTCTTTATGACAAATCGCAGTCTGCCAGGTATCCCGCAGGTTGAATTCTTTCCGGGCATCTGCCAGAAAGACCACGGGAAATTCAAGGCCCTTGCTCTTGTGGATGGTCATAATGTGGACAGAGTCGGGCATGGCGGAAACAGCCAGGGCTTTGAAAGATTTCTTTTCCTTTTTCAGCTTGGACAGATAGTTCAGGAAGGAGTAGAGCCCGCTTTGCGGGGCGCTGTCCCGTTCCAGAGCCAGATGATAGAAGGAGAGGATATGCCCTGCCCGCCAGGCGCCGCCGGAAAGGCCGGATACATAGGTGAGGTAGTCTGTATCTCCCAGTATACGGCGCAGCAGCGGCGCCGTGCCGTCCTGCATGCCGTTTTCCCGCCAGTCACGGTAATGGTGGAGGAATCGGTGGAGCTTCTCTTCCTTTTCTTTCGAAAGAAACGATGATGTAAGGACGGGCCAGAGGTTCGTCTCTCCCTGACGTACCTTTTCCAGATAAAGAAGGGACAGGTCCTTTTCGTCAAGCCCTGCGAAGAAGGAGCGGAGCACTGCCGCCAGGGCCAGGTCCTGCCGGGGATTGTCCAGAATCTTTAAAAGGGCCCACAGGACTTCCACTTCGCTGTTTTCCATGAAATCTTCTTCCTTATCGGAAACGGCGGGAATGTGATTCTCTTCCAGCACCTTCATGAGCTGGGGACCTTTTCCGGCAATGGAACGAAGAAGGATGACAATATCCCCATACTTTATGGGCCGGAAGGTGCCGTTTTTTTCCATCACCATGCCGCCGTCCATGATTTCATGGATGCGGCGGGCGATGAGGCGTCCTTCCAGCGCTATATTTTCCATGTCCCTCACATCTTCGGACACCTCCGCATCTTTGAGGCCCTCCCTGTCGATGAGGTCTATGGAAACGCTGCCGCCCACATAGGACAGGGGCCTTTCTTCTTCGTGGCGGCCGGCATAGAGGGCTTCCGCATCTCCGTAGTCCAGCTCCAGGGATTTGGCTGTCATGATCTGGCGGAAAATGAAATTGATGGACGAAAGAATGGCGGCGTCGCTTCGGAAATTGCGGTTCAGGTCGATTCGATGGGAAGGGGCGTCTTTATCCAGGGAATAGGTGTGGTATTTCTCAAGGAAAATGGTGGGATCCGCCTGACGGAAGCGGTAAATGCTCTGCTTGATGTCGCCCACCATGAAGCGGCTGCTGCCGTTCGATACCAGGGCGGTAATGAGTTCCTGCACGCCGTTGGTGTCCTGGTATTCATCAATCATCACTTCCTTGAACCGGCGGCGGATGGACAGGGCGGCAGGAGAAGGGAAAAGGGCTGCCTTTTCCGGAGTGAAATGAGGATTGTCCCTGTCCAGAAGGATGTCCAGGGCGTAATGCTCCATGTCATTGAAATCCATGAGGCCTTCCTGCTTCTTCCTGGTCCTGAGGGCGGCAGAAAAATCCAGGGCCAGACGGGAAAGGATGGTGACTGTGGGAAGCATGGCTGCCGTTTCAGAAATCCATTGCTTTTCCGGTATCTGGGCAAAGGGGGCAATTTCCTTCTGCCACAGCTTTTTGGCGCTGTCCCGAAGGGTCTTGATGGTTTCTGCTTCCGGCGATTTGGTAAAATCGGCGGGTTTGGCAAAATGGTAGGCTTCCGCCTGGGCCTTGCTCATACTTTTCAGCCGGTCAAAGGTAAAAGAGGGCAGGGAAAACCAGTCCTTCCAGCTTTTCATGGCAGAAAGGGTAGAAAAATAGGCATATTCATTGCCCATCTGTTCGCCGTATACCGCTTTTGCGGCGGGGCTCATTTCCATGATGGAAAATATCTGGCGATAGGAGTCCATGATTTTTTCGGAAAGGGACATGAGCTTTTCCAGTACCGGCCTGTCCCAGGCAAGGTCATCCATGGTGGCCTTTTCCGGAATGCGGTAGTGGGCAGGAAGGCGGCGGATCCAGTCTTCCGGAAAGGGGAGGGAGGAGGCGAAATGGAAGATGCGGAGCACCATATCCTTTAAGGCCCGGTCCTGGTAGCGGTCGGCAAAAAGGTCCACTGTGTCCAGGAAATGAACATCTCCCTTTTCATACCATTTCTCCAGTACTGAGGACAGCACGTCATCTTCCAGCAGGAATTCCTCATTTTCGTCGGAAATAATCCTTGTTTTCGGGTCCAGATCCAGAAGGTAGAAATACTGGCGGATAATGGACTGGAAATAGGAATCCAGTGTAGAAATCTGGGCGCTGCCCAGGAGGGAGATCTGTTTTTCCAGATGGCGGATCCGCCCTTCATCATCTGCTTCGTCAGCTTCCTTCAAGGCGTCAGACAAAGCCTGGGAAATACGGGCTTTCATTTCGCTGGCGGCGGCTTTCGTGAAGGTAAGCACCAGAAGCTCATTAATATCCGTATGGTTTGCAGGATCCTTGACCAGACGGGCAATCCGTTCAGTAAGGACTGCCGTTTTTCCGCTGCCGGCGGCAGCAGAAAGAAGAAGATTCTTCCCTCTCACCGAAAGGGCTTCTTCCTGTTCTTTTGTCCAGTGGTTACTCATGGTATTTCTCCTTTCAGTGAGGCCATAGTGTGCTGATGTATTCGTGTGCTGGTGGGACAGTGGGAGAGTGAGGGGGTTGTCGGCTTCCGGCTCCCGGCTCCACGCTGGCTGGTATTTACTAACTTTTGTGTCACTATCGGCAGGTGCTGACGTTCAGGATGACGGGTGGGAGGCGGGGAGGAAAGCGTAACGCAGGCTCCTTCCTGCAGACCGGTATTTACTACCGATTGTCTCATATGCTTCGAGTACCGAGATTCTTCGCTTCGCTCAGAATGACGAGCCCGGCGGGAAAGGGGCCGCGAAGCGGCATACATATTCATCGCCGAAGGCGATACCCTCCCTCTGAACCCTTTGAACCGACACGCCTATCAGGGCGTGTCAAATGGCGATACCACCACCCTCGGAGGCGAAGGCCAATGATTGCCCCTTGAGCGAAGCGAACACAACCTGCTGCGGAGCGGTCATAACCTTCGGGGCCGCCGGCCCCGTCAACCTTCCCCTTTTGAACCCTCTGAACTCTCTGGTTCTTGGGGTTTCTCCATTGCCCTTTCCGCCAGCTGTTTTTTCAGTTCCCTGTCGGTGGGAAGATTGACATAGTCGTAGCTTTCTCCTTCACCTTTTGGATCGAAGCGGCAGATGGCATGGAAGGGGCAGTAGGTGCAGGGCACCTGGTTTTTGTATCGTACCGGACGGATGGGAATATGTCCTTTTTCCATGTGATGATAGATTTCCAGCAGTTTTCTTTTCACTATGGCGAGAAGGTTTTGGAAATCTTCGGCGGACAGAGTGGAGGCGGTCTGGGTGAGAGTGCCTTTCCCTGACAATTTGACAGGGAGGAAGGAGTCCTCCTCTCCGGCGGCACCATCGAGGCGGCGCAGAATGTCGGTGTCGGAAAGAATCCAGCCGGAGGTATACTCCTTATCTTTCAGCGGCGGTTTTCCCCCAGGCGGCACGGCAGGAAGGCTCTTCACATCGCCGGACAGGTAGATGTACATGAGGGCGGCGGGAAGAAGTCCCCCGCCCCCTTCTTCTTCCACGTCCAAAAGGTAGGTGAGAAGCTGCAGTTTCAGCCCTGCCACCGCCTCCTGAAGGGTAGCAGTGGTATGGCCGGTTTTGTAGTCGAAAATGGCCACGGCCTCCCCGCAGCTGTCGATACGGTCGATTTTGCCGTTCAGGGTGAATGTATCCTTTTCGCCGGAAAGATGAAGGTAGAATTCCTTCTCCAGTGCCTTTGTGTCAAAGGTGCTGTTCCGGCTCCATTTGCGAAGGGCTGTAAGGGAGCGGCGGAAGGTTTCGTTCAGCGCCTTTTCCGTATAACGGGAGGCGCCGTCGGCGTGGAGGGCACCGTAGCGGACCTTGGGAGCCAGGCGGGAGGCAATGGTTTCTGAAAGATTCTGGATATCTTCATCTGTGGCATCCCGCCACTGTTTCTTTTCTTTTGACAGGGACTGCCCGAACTGGTGGAGTCCTGCATGAAGGTAGCTGCCGAAATCCATGGATTCCATTTCCCCTTCGTCCCGTTTGTCGATTTTAAGTCCGTAACGGACAAAGTACATGAAGGGACAGCGGCGGTAGTTTTCAAAGCGGGTGACAGAACCGAAGAAGCGGCCCCCCGGCTTGAAAAGCTGATCCGCCAGGTCTTTCGGAAGGGGCGGCGCCTCGTTTTTGTACTGGTATCCGGCGAGGGCGTCCTTCACATCCTCTTCATAGCCATTATCCCAGGCCCACCGGACCAGGGCAGCCCAGGGAGAGTTTTTCTCGGGGATTTTCTCCCGGAGAAGGGAAGGAAGAAGGGAGAGGGCCTGCCGGGAATTGGCGAAATAGGAGCGGTCCGTTTCCCTATCCTCCGGCGTCAGGGTACGTTCTTCCGAGGCATAGCCCAGGCGGCGGAGCTGGGAAAGGAGGAAAGAAGGCTCCGTGTCATTGTGGTCATCGTTCACGGAAGGCATGGTCATGTACAGCACCTTCCCTGCCCTGGTGAGGGCCAGGTAGGTGAAGAACTGTTCTTTATGCACTTCCTCCAGCAGGCTTTCACCGAAAATGAGGCGGCTGTCTTTGAAAATCTTCTGCCGCTCCAGCTCGGTGAAGAAGCCTCCTTCTTCTACGCGGCGGGGAAATTCCCCCTCCACGGCGCCGGGAATGAAGACAGCTGCAGCTTCCATGGCATAGCCCCTGTCCATGCCGGTGACGGTGACATGGTCCAGGGTAGGGGGAATGGTGGAGTAGGTGAGGGCAGCGAGGCCGTCTTCGAAGATGGAGAGAAAATTTTTTTCTGAAATCTCGTCATCACCAGCGGTGTGGACGATTTCATCCAGAAGGGAAAGGATTTTCTTCCACACCTGCAGGTGAGGACGAAGGTTGGTGCGGAGCGCTTCCTTTTCATCCATGGCTGAGAGGGTGTCCGGTATCTTTTTGTCCATCATCCACTGGTAGAGGAGGCGGCAGCGGTCTTTAGACTTTGGGCTCTGGCTCCATTTTTCTGCCAGTTCGTCCAGCATAGCAGTGAGGCGGGTGCGCCATTCATTGACCTCTGTGAGCTCGGCCTGTTCTTTTTCGGAAAGAGCAGGCGCAGGTGAATCCAGATCCCGGTAGGTGCGGAATTCCCAAGGTTCGTGGTACTGCCAGGGGCGGATGCCATGGGAGAGCACATAATTCTCCAGCCGGTCTACCTCTTCCTCCTGCCATTCCGGAAGGAGGAAGGTTTTTAGCATGCGGAAAATGGTTTCCCGCTGCCAGCCGCTGTTTTTCCGGCTGCATTCAGCGGTGAGGAAACGGACCAGACTATCCAGAAGCACCACCAGGGGATGGTTGTTCATCGGATGCTTCCGGTCGATGAATCCGGGGATTCCATAGCGCTTGAAGGACCGCTCCAATGCATCGTCATAGTCCTCCGGGTTTCGGAGAAGGACAAGAATATCCCTGAAACGGAGATGCCGGTCCCGCACCAGGGACAGAATGGTTCTGGAAATGAAATCCACTTCCTCAGCCCTGTGGGAGGCGGTGATGAGGTGAAGCCCTTCGTCGGGTGCCGGCGTGGCTGCTGGAGGAAGGGGAGAATGGGCTGCCCGCCGGTTGAAGAAAAAGCGGGCCATGGCTTTCAGGCGGGGAGAAGCAAAGCGGCAGTCCTCGGACAGGAGAATGGATGAAAAGTGACGCTCCTCTGCGGAAAGGAGGGAGAAAAGATGGAAAGGGCGGGCAAAATTGGGATTGACTGCCGCTTCTTCCGGCCTGTCCATCTGCAGGGTCATGGTGACTTCTTCTGCCGTGTGTAAAAGGGCGTAAACAATGTGGATTTTCTGGGGCGCCATGCCGTTGAACCCGTCAATCCATACACGGGAGGAACGGAGGGTGGGAGATTTGGGAATTTCCCGGGCCAGCAGGTCGAAAAGGCTCCCCTGGTAGTCGAAGTGGTCTTTCAGGTATTGGTGGTAGGCGCGGTAAAGGAGGGAAAGGTCCTTCATCTTCCGCCCCAGTGGCGTGTCGCCCTGGGCTGTGGCGGCGTTTTCCAGATCCTCCTCTGATACGCAGAACATATCCAGCTGATGGAAAAAGCCCGTCAGCTCTTCAGAAAAATGGGGCTGGGAAGCTGCTTTCATCATCATTTGCAGCTGGTCCCTGTTTTCCTCCAGAAGACGGCGGAGAATGATCTGCTGTCCAAGCGGTGACAGGGCATCGCTCACCGGCGAATGAAGCTCCTGAAATACGCGGTAGGCCAGCCGGGAAAAACCGCACACCGTTACATTGGTAAATCCTTTGCCGGGGAAGGATTCTGCCAGCCGGTACTCTGCTGTGTATGTGCCCTGGTCAGGCACCAGAAGAAAAGCCTTCCGCTCCGGATGGCCTTCCACGTATTCCCTGATTTCCCGGCAGCATCGCTCCGTTTTTCCCGTGCCGGCGCGGCCGAATATAAAATGAAGTCCCATCACTCTATCTCCCTTCACCCTGTAATATATTCATTATACTATGACAGATAGAAAACCGCAGGAAGAAAAGGGCAGGCCCAGGGGATCAAAGTCCCATGATATCCACGAGCACTGGACTATCTGAAACTGTTTACTTTCCGTCATTTTGTGATACAATAGGATTACTTCGTTGTCGTAATAATAATGAAAGGTATGCTATGTCGGAAAATAAAATCTGGACCCGGGAATTCGTGGGAATGGGACTCACGAATTTCTTTTATTTTATGTCCCAGTACATATTGATCGCCGCTCTCCCTGTGTTCATCATGGATGATTTAGGGAAGGGACAGTGGGAGGCAGGCATGGCCATGACCTGCTTCCAGATCGGCACGGTGCTCTGCCGGCCCCTGGCGGGACGGATTATTGATGGGGTAAACAAGCAGAAACTTCTTTTGGGAGCGTCTTTCCTGTTTTTTCTGCTCATGGCCGGTTTCTACTTTGCCTCTTCTCTTCATGCGGTATGGTTTCTCCGCCTTGTCCATGGCGCCGTGTTTGCTCTGGGCACCACTGCCTCTGCGGCCATGGCAGCTCTTGTACTTCCCCGGCGGCGTAAGGGAGAGGGCATCGGTTATTTTGCAGTCTGCGGGAATATGGCCATGGTCATCGGGCCGCTGGTGGGACTTTTGATTATGGATTACCTGGGAGCCCATCCTCTCTTTATTTTCCTGGCCCTGCTGGCGCTGGGAGCCATTGTGGCAGGAAACGGAAAGAAACTGCCCGATGAAACCATCCTGCCCGGCGGAAAAAGGCAAAAAGGTTTCCATATCAGTGATTTCATAGAAAAAAGAGCCCTTCCTTCCGTCATCCTGGGAGGTCTTGTGTTTTTTGCCTACGGCGGCGTGCTGACCTTTATCCCCATGTATACCAGAAGTCTGGGCATGGGCGGGAGCACCAGTCTTTTCTTCCTGGTCTTTGCCCTGGTTATCGTGGTGACAAGGCCTTTTGTGGGCTATCTCTTTGACCATCATGGCCCCAATGCCACCGTGTATCCGGGATTTGCCTTTTTTTCTCTGGGCTTCATCCTTTTCAGCCTGGCAGGAAATCTGACGGTCCTTCTCCTTTCAGCAGCGGTGCTGGGAATCGGCTTTGGCGCCCTGGCTCCTGCTTTCCAGACTCTGGCAGTGCAGAGCGCCCCGGCATCCCGGGCAGGGGTCGCTACCTCCACCTATTTTTGGTCTCTCGATATTTCCGTAGGCCTGGCGGCAGCAGTGCTGGGCGTGGCAGCCAATGCCTTCGGCTATCCCTTCATGTACGGCGTCATCTGCCTTTCTTCTTCCCTCCTGGGTCTTGCCTACTACTTTTTCTGGAGGAGAAGTCTTTCCTGAATTTCCGGCATTTCAAAAGGGGCTGTGAGAAAATGATTGCCATTTTTTCACAGCCCCTTTTTGCTGCCTTTCCCAAAACATGGGCCTGTTGTCAGAACAGGGCGGAAAGATGCAGTCTCAGTCTTTGATTATAATTTTTTCTACCAGCCCTTCAATCTGCTTTTCTCCATCAGGGAAGGAAGACAGGTGGTTGATGTACATGAAGGAAACCTGGGAACCGATATAATTCCGGAAGCGGTTGAATTTTTCAGAATTTTTTTCAGCATCAATTCCGTAGAGGGAAGCGGCTGCTTTCTTCAGGAGGGCAATGGACTTCTGGGATGCCGGGGAAGTGAGAACCCAGTCATGGTCACCCAGATGAACAATGTATCCTTCCTGTTTGTGGGGAGCGGGAAGACATTCTCCATCCTTTCGGAGGTAACCGCTGCGGATGGGATCTTTTCCGGCAATCAGGGCAGCTGCCTTGATCCAGCCCACCACATCCCCTTCATCCTTTGGGTTGGAAGGCGCACCGTGGGCGCAGGCCTGTGCCACCACCACTTCGGATGGTATGCCGCGGTACATGGATTCGGCAATACTTAACACATGGTGAGCCCCCTGACCGGCCAGGGTATATTCCTTGCGGGAACTGCCGTCTTTCTGCCACTGGAATACGAAGGGCTTTTCAATGTCATGGAGGGCCTGCCCTGCCATGGCGGTGTCATAATCCACATGGCAGCCGAATACATCCTTGTAAGTACGGCAGATGCCGGCGGTGATATGCAGGTTGCTTGATACATGGGTGGCAAGGCCGCCGGGATAGGGATGGTGGCTCATGTAGCCGCTGCCCGGGGCGATCATAAAGGGCTGCAGGTGGGACGGAAGGGGAGGAAGAAGGGTTTCTGCAGAAATTTTGGAGGGATCTGCCAGCTTCATTTCCACCAGCTTATTGTAAATCTTCTGGATGGTGGAAGAGGAGCTGTAGTTTTCCATGAAGGAAGGCTCCGGATGGTTGATCATGGAAAGAACTGCCGATTTCAGGCCGCTGTCATGAATGGTATTGACCTGGCTGATAATGTCCTTAAAGGAGCCCTTGACCAGGGGAGAATTTTTGGCAGATTCTTCTGCGGCAGGCAGGGCGGAAAGGGCGCAGGGTCTGATTTCCAGAGTTTTAGCGGTTTCCTCGGCAGCAGAGGCCTGGAAGGGGAAATGGAAAAGAAGGGCACCGGCGGCGCTGCCGTCTGCCAGCTTCAGAAAAGTTCTTCTGGAAATAGGTTCCTTCATCATGGATTCACTCATTGATTCATCCTCCTCAAATGACAGAAGCGGGGGTCCGCTTACCATAAAAGCCGGATTGCAAATGACCGGCAGGGCAGGGGAAAATCCGGGAAAGGGGGATTTCCTGCTTTTCTCTCAGTGTATCTGTGGTCTGCAAAGGGAATAACAGGGGATGGAAAAATAAGGACAAAGACCGTCAGATTTCTGTAAATTTGCAGAAATTTGGCAGAATATGACAAACTCCATAAAAAGATTTGACGAAATCGGAAAATCTTTCCTTTATGATGAAAGGAAATTCAATTGTTTTTCATAAAGGAGGCTTCCCATGTTTGGTATTGGAATTCCTGAACTGCTTCTCATCCTGGTTATCGGTCTCATTGTTTTTGGCCCAGGCAAGCTGCCGGAAATCGGCAAAGCTTTGGGAAAAAGCATGCATGAATTCAAGGATGCGGTGAATATGGATGCGCCGAAAACGGTGGTGGTGAAGGCAGAAGGGACAAAAGTGAAAGCGGAAGGCGCTAAAAAATGACAGCTCCCGGTGAAGCAGCCGGTGATATGCCCCTCACCGGCCATCTGGCGGAACTGCGAAAACGGATCCTCTATTCACTGGCGGCCGTGCTGGCCGGTACAGTGATCTGCCTTTTCTTCATTCAAAACCTCATCTCCCTTCTTACGGCACCGGCGGGCCATCTTTACTTTGCCCGGCCGGCAGAGGTCTTTGTCATTTATATGAAGACGGCAGTAATCGCCGGTTTCATCCTGGCGTCGCCGGTGGTTTTCTTCCAGTTCTGGCGTTTTATCCTGCCGGCCATGACGGACAGGGAACGGACCTGGACCGTTCTTTTCGTCCCCCTCTCGGTGGCACTTTTCCTTGGGGGCATTGGATTTTCCTATTTCCTTGTCATGCCCCAAAGTCTCCATTTCCTCATGGCCTTCGGCGGGGAAAGCTTCACGCCTCTTCTTTTCATGGAAAGCTATCTGGAATTTGTGCTCTTCATGATTCTTCCTTTCGGAGTTATCTTCAATATGCCCCTCCTTATGACCGCCCTTTCCCTGACGGGGCTGGTACGGGGAAAGACACTGAAAAAAGGAAGAAAATTTGTCATCCTTGGCTCTTTCATTCTGGCCGCCGTAATCACCCCTACCCCCGATATTCTTACCCAGTCTCTCCTGGCTCTGCCGGCTATTGGCCTTTATGAGATTTCTCTTCATTTCATTGGCCTGCTGGAAAAGGCAAAGAACCGCAGATTGTAAAACCCTGCACCCTGCTTTTCTCCATCAAAGGAAAAGGCCGCCTTTTAAGGCGGTTTTTTCTTTGGCATCATGGGATTTTAGACAGAGGGTTTTGGGATATGATCTAATCAAAATAGAATAGTGTATGAAAATCAAGGCAAGGATAAAGAGGTGAGAACCATGTGGAAGGAAAAAGGACAGAACATTATTGAATATGCCCTCATGCTGGCACTGGTGGTAGGCATCGGAAGCTTTATCTACACCCAGGGGTATGGGGACAACATTTCCGCCGTTTTCAACCATGCAGGAAACCTGTTGGAAGAGGTGAATAAAACCCAGGAAGAGGCGAAAAAGGAAGCGGAGAAAGTAGCGGCCAGAGAAGCAGACCGGAATTATGCGGATTCCCTGGGAGACCTGCTGAAGAAGGCAGTTAGTAATGGAACAATCACAATGGGTAATGGAAGTTCTGTCTCTATTTTTGTCCAGAATCAGCCAAATCCCAAGTATAAGAATTGGCACATGAATGGAGCCAGCACCGGCAGTGACGTGAAGGTTAATGGGAAAACTATATAAATGGGAGATTTGTTAATATGCTGGAAGCTGTGGGCGATGATTACAACAATGTAGAAGTAAAGCAGGATGGCGTTTACTGGTACGGCGTGCAGATTAAAAAGGATTCCACCGGTAACAGCTATACCCTCTCCTACATGGACAGCAATATAGACAGTTATAAAAATAATTATTCCGGTTTTGATATAAATCAGGCCAATGCGCCCTATAAAACAGAAACCTGGCCTCCGACTCCCTGAAGGACGGAGACATGCAAAAAGGGCTTAGAAGAAATGGATGGTATTTCTTCTAAGCCCTTTTGACTGTTTGCAGGAGAAAGGCGGAAGGGGAAGCATGGAACCCTGTCTATATCCAGAGCCGGAGGGGCAGCGTCAAAGTCCCTGAACCCCTTCGAAGCCGGAGGGCGCGGCTTCATTTTTCCTCATAGAGCGGATTCACCAGACGGATGATCCAGGTTTCGCCTCCGGTGAATTTACTGTTGTATTTTCTGGCCGTATCTTCATAGCGCTTTTTCAAATCCCTGACCGTTTCTTCCAAAGTGGTTATGGTTTTGACGGCAGTGTCGGAGCGCATGTCTTTGCCGCATACCGGACAGAGGGGCGGATGAATGAAGCTGCGGTTCACTCTGGATTTGCAGTGGGGGCAGGATACGAAGGGAGCGGTGAATTTCTTCTCGTTCTGTTCCTTTGTATAGGTTGACAGCTTTTCTTCTTTTTCCCGGAGCCTTTTTTCCAGGGATACCATTTTAGGGGAAGGGGTGATGCCGATTTTATATTTCACCGCATAGGAGGTGGGGATGGACTTCAGGTATTCCAGCGCCTGGGTGCGGGTATTGCAGATCTTTTCCTTGAAGAAGAGGCCCTTGAATACTTTATTGGCTTCCCTTTTGCCGAAGCCTTCTTTGAGCATATCTTCTTTCATGGTATCCTTCATCCACTGGGAAGGCTTTGTGAGGTCAAACTCCCAGATTTTTTCCTTCCAGGCGTGGGCGGCCGCTTCTTCTGCAGGGCGGAGGGGCTGGGCGGTCTTTGTATCCTTACTGCCTTTCGGGGTCATATCAGTTTGGGCAAAGAGGCTGCCTTCTTCCATTTCTGCTTTCCTTTTCATTGATGTCTCCTTATGTTCATTTTATTTTCGTGAATTTTTGTTCTTATACACTATAAACCATATGGTTCCATTCATCAACTGTTGAAGACAGGCATAAAAAAATCCGTGAAGAAATCATTCATCATTTCTTCACGGATTTTTTATTTCCGTTCCACCTTCACCTGGGCGGAGACGAGAAGAGTAAAGATGCCGGTGCCGCCGATGATATTGCCAAGACCGGTGGGAATCAGGAATCGGAAGAAATAGTCGTAAACCGAAGAATCACCCATGAGCACTGCATAGGCTGCTTCTCCGGAGCCTACCACCACATGGGCGAAGCCGCCGATGGCGATGAAGTAGGTGAAGGTGAAGATGGTGAAGAAGGAAAAGCCCCGGGACATGGGAATCATCCAGACCACTGCGGCAATGAGCATGCCTGCGGGAATCCCTTTGAAAATGTTCTCCAGGGGAGTGGGGGTCATGATGTGGTGGGCGGTGGAGAGAAGGAAGGATGTGATTTCCGGCGATGCAAAACAGGAGGAGGTCATGAAGAGGGCAGAAAGCAGGGTACCGGCCATATTGGAAAGAAGGACGATGGCCCATAGCCGCCCTATACGAAGGAGCGTTTTCCAGGAAGGGCTTTCAAAGAAGGGAATCACGGTGGTAATGGTATTTTCCGTGAAAAGCTGAAGCCTTCCCAGAATGACGATAAGAAAGCCCGTGGTGTAGCCTATGCCGCTGATGGCGTCGGCCCAGGGGCTATGGCCGGCATACATGGAGAGGACGGCGCGGAAATAAAAGGAGAAGGAAATCATAAGTCCTGCAGCCAGGGCGGAAAATATGAGGGGCACCGTGGCCCGGTCCAGTTCCTTTTCTCCATCATGACGGATGATTTCAAAAATCAGGGAGGAGGACAGTTTCTCATATTCCTCGACAATAACTTTGGTTTTGGACTGTTTGACTTCTTCCTCAAAACGGGAATCAGCGGTTTCTTTCATAGGGGCTCCTTTGGCGAATAAAAAAGGGCTGTGAAAAGAGGAGTCTTTTTCACAGTCCCATGGATTTATCTTTCCGGCGGAAGGCCGGCGTATTCTCTGGCGAAGTCGGAGAAGTTGTCGATAATGTATTTCTTCAGCATTTCTGCCGGCGGCGAAAGCTTCTCGCCTTTTTTCCAGGACAGGCTGATGTAGCGCTGGCAGTTCGGAGAGGCAATAGGCACCAGTGCCACATGGTCTCCGCCTACGCCATGCCAGGTAATGCGGGGCGCAAAGGATACGCCCAGGCCTGCGCGGATAAATTCCCGCACGGTCATGGGGCTGTCACTTTCCAGCACCACATGGGGCACGAAACCGGCCATGCGGCAGTAGAAATCGGTGATGGTTCGAAGGCTGGCTCCGGCTTCCAGGGAAATAAAGCCGGCCTTTTCAAATTCGTCCAGGTTGACTGAGGATTTCCGGGCATGGGGATCCGTGTCCGGCATGGCCAGCATAATGTCTTCTTTCAACAGGGTGACGGAGTGATCATTTTCAATGGGATTGATGGAGGAGGACAGGAAAAGGTCCACATGATTCTGGCTCTGCTGCCCCGGCTTGCTGCGCTGCTGCAGGATTTCAAAGCGGATATCCGGATGTTCCTGGCGGAAGCGGGTAAGGAAGGCAGGAATAATCATGGAAGCGGCAAAAAGGGAAATGGTGACCGTGAGTTTCTGGGCTTCCTTGGTATCTGCCAGTTCTTTTTGGGCGCCATGGAGTTCCTGCATAATGCGGTTCGTGTGGCGGAGAAGAATTTCGCCGTACTTGGTGAGTACGATATTGCGGCCGCTTCTGGAGAAAAGCGGTACGCCCAGCTCAGTTTCCAGCACTTTGATGGTGTGGGACAGAGAAGGCTGGGAAATATGAAGGGCTTCAGCTGCCCGGGTCAGGTGCTGGAGCTCAGCTGTTTTCTGGAAATAGCTCAAAGCGAGGAGCGTTAATTTCATAATATCCCCCTCAATTCCAATGGTGGAGTTCGAATTAAAAACAATAGTTTCTTTTATTCAATTATACACTTCACTCTATCAATAATCAATGAATATAAAATATCATGCATTGTAATTTAGAAATTTCAGTAAATGATTCATTTTTGCAAAACCTGCGGAAAGTATAGAAAATAGGGAGGATTGAAAAATAATCGGAGAGAAATAGGAACAGGAATGGGCATTTATAAAAATTTTTTATAGAATCATCTAAGGGAGGGCTGATTCAATCATTGACTTGTTTTATTCCTGAAATTGTATACAATGCGGGGAATCGGGGAACCGCAGGAGCTGTTTAATCCCCCGGTCACCCGGCAGGGCATCATTTCCTGCGAAAACAGACTTCGTGACCTCTGCGATTTGCGGCAGCTTCCATCATTGGATGGCGTTTTCATTTTTTCATTGACAGAAGGGGCAGATGGTGTGAAAATGTACTATATACATTGAAGCAAAGGAGAAAAACAAATGGAATTTTTTATTGATACTGCTGATGTAGAGGCCATTCGCAAGGCCAATGATATGGGATTTATTTCCGGTGTGACTACCAATCCTTCCCTGATTGCCAAGGAAGGAAAAGATTTCCATGCCACCATTAAGGAAATCGCATCCATTGTGGACGGCCCTATTTCCGCCGAAGTACTGGCTGACGATGCAGAAGGCATGATTGAAGAAGGCAAAGTCCTGGCCGGACTGGATCCTCACGTGGTAGTGAAGATTCCTATGACCCCGGAAGGCATGAAAGCAGTCAAGGGCCTGAAAAAACTGGGTATCCGCACCAATGTGACCCTGGTATTCTCTGCCAACCAGGCACTGCTCGCAGCCCGCGCAGGCGCTTCCTATGTAAGTCCCTTCGTAGGCCGTATCGATGATATTGGCTGGGATGGCATCGAACTGATCCAGACCATTTCTGAAATCTTTGAACTTCATGGCATTGAAACCAAAATTATTGCCGCTTCCATCAGAAAGCCCCAGCACATTATGCAGTGTGCCCTGGCCGGCGCTGATATTGCCACCGTTCCATTCCAGGTGCTCATGGATGCCATGAAACATCCGCTCACCGATAACGGCATTGCCCGGTTCAAAGCAGACTGGGCCAAAGCCAACATGAAATAAAAGTAAGTCAGGTCAAAAGGGCTGTGAAGAAATGATTGCCATTTTTTCACAGCCCTTTTTTAGATTCCTTGGCAGTCATCATTTCAAGTAAACATTTCATTTTTGAAGGGGTCCTACTATAATGAATATATAAAATCTGTAATATGACGGCCTGCTGCAGAGGAAGACAGGCCGCAGGGGGTAAAATGAGACATATTGATTTCACGTCGGGTCCGGTGGGGAAGAAAATCCTCCTTTTTTCCCTGCCTCTCATGGTGGGTAATGTATTCCAGCAGCTTTACAATGTGGTGGATACGCTGGTGGTGGGAAAATTTTTGGGAGAAGCGCCGCTGGCGGCGGTAGGGAGCGCCTATACCCTCATGATTTTCCTCACTTCCATACTGATTGGCCTTACCATGGGCGCAGGCGTTTATTTTTCCCTCTGCTTCGGCAGGAAAAATTTTGATCGCATGAAACAGGCTGTTTTTATTTCCTTCCTGTCCATTGGCCTTTTAACGGTCATCATGAACGGTGCTGCTTACCTCCTTCTGGACGGGCTCATTTCTTTCATGCAGGTGCCCCTTGAGGTCATTCCCTATATCCGGGACTATTTATGGTGGATATTGGCAGGGCTTTTGGCGGTGTTTCTCTATAATTTCGGCGCCGCACTCCTGAGGGCTGTGGGAGATTCCGTGACACCCCTTCTCTTTCTCATTCTCTCTTCGCTTATGAATGTGGCGCTGGACATTCTTTTCGTGGTGTATCTGGATTTCGGCGTAAGTGGTGCTGCAGAAGCCACCGTTATTTCTCAGTATGTCTCGGGCGCAGGCATTTTTCTTTACTGTTTCCTTTTCCGAAAGGATTTCCATATTTCCAGAAAGGACATGGTGTGGAACAGGCAGGTCTTCTGCGATATGTCGGAGTTATCTCTGCTGACTAGTCTCCAGCAGAGCATTATGAATTTCGGCATTCTTCTGGTGCAGGGGCTGGTGAACAGCTTTGGCACCACTGTGATGGCAGCCTTTGCGGCAGGCGTGAAAATCGACACCATTGCCTATTCGCCGCTCCAGGACTTCGGCAACGCTTTTTCCACCTATGCGGCCCAGAACTGGGGCGCAGGAAACAAAGCACGTATCCGGCAGGGCGTGATTACAGCAGGAAAGATGATTTTCCTTTTCTCCATCCTGGCCAGCTGCCTGGTATCCCTCCTGGCGCCAACGCTTATGGGCTTCTTCGTGCCGGAAACGGCAGAAGAGGTGATTGCAGTGGGGGCTCACTACCTTTGCATCGAAGGCAGCTGCTATCTGGGTATCGGCATCCTTTTCATGCTCTACGGCTTCTACCGCGCCATCAAACGGGCCGGAATGAGTGTCATCCTTACCATCCTCTCTCTGGGCACCCGGGTGGTGCTGGCCTACTTTCTTTCCTCTTTCCCGGAAATCGGTGTCACCGGTATCTGGCTCTCCATTCCCATCGGCTGGGCGCTGGCAGATATGTATGGTATGATAAAGGGGTATAGATTAGTGAGATAGTGAGCTAGTGAGCTAGTGGGACAGTGGGACAGTGGGACAGTGAAGGCGGCTGTCGTCTATCCGCTGGCTGCGGGGGCTTTCCACGAGGGCTTCCCGCCGACCGGCATTTATCAATATTTCTGTTACTTACGGTTCTTACCGAGATTCTTCGCTTCGCTCAGAATGACACGCAGGGCAGCAAGCCAATCCCGTAACGCTCATTTCATATTCATCGCCCGCAGGGCGATACCACCGCCCTCTGAACCCTATTTCTTTAAGGAGGAATCCTATGAAAAAGAAAATCATTTCTGCTATGACGAAGAAGGAACGCATCCAGGCGGCCATCCGCGGCGAGGAAGTGGATCGGGTGCCCTATTCCCTGTGGACCCATCTGCCTGTGATAGACCTGGATCCTGTGAGCAATGCCGAGCATACCTACGATTTCTATAAAAAATATGATGTAGATATTCTGAAAACCATGAATAACGGCATGTACAGCGTCGAGGATTTCGGAGCCAAAACTGATTTCAGTGACGTACCCAAAGGCGGCGTGGCCCGGATTACAGAGACGCCGGTGAAGGAACCGGAGGACTGGCTCAGGCTCAAGCCGGTATCCGTGAATGAAGGGGCCCTGGCCAGGGAGCAGAAGTATCTGAAGCTTCTCCTGAATCAAACAAAGGGAGAAGTGCCCGTCGTATTTACAGTGTTCAGCCCCCTCACCACGGCCAACAAACTCTGTCCTTCCATGATGGAACATATCCGGCAGGGCCATGGGGATAAGGTGAAGGAAGCGCTGAAGGTGATTACAGAAACCACCTGCGCCCTGGTGCAGCGGGTTATCGAACTGGGGGCTGACGGTATCTTTTTTGCCACCCAGCTTTCATCCTATAATCTCACAGAAGAATCCTTCTATCGGGAATATGGCATGCCCTACGATCTGGCAGTGCTCTCCGCCTCGTCGGGCTGGTGCAACGTGCTTCATGCTCATGGCAAAAATATCATGTTCCCCCTCCTTCGCAAATATCCGGTGCAGGTTTTCAACTGGCATGCCTTCGAATCGCTGCCGGAAATCGCAGAAGCCCAGCTCCTGACAGGAAAGTGCATCATGGCAGGTCTGGAGCGGATGGATATTACAGAACATCATAAAAATGAAATCGAACGGGAAATCTACGAAACTTTGAAACAGACTGGAGGCAGAAAAGTCATTCTTTCCCCGGGCTGCGTCATCCGCTATCCCCTGGATGAAGAAATGCTTTCCTTCGTAAGAAAGGCAAAGGAAGAGATAGAGAAAAAGATGGGATTGTGAGATCGTGCGCTGGTGACAGGGGAAGGCCGCTGGCTGTCAGCTATCCGCTGTCTGCTTTACGCAGGCTGGTGGACGGCGGGAAAGCAGACAGCGCCTTGCCACCTTTAGCCTGAAAAGCCTCTGTGCCCTGAGTGAAGCGATGCACAAAATGAAGTGCCTCATTTCCCTCTGGGGGACACAATCTGCCTGCGCCAGCAGGCCAAATCTTCGCCTGCGGAGCGGGCGAAGACTCCCCTCTGAACCCTCTAAGCCTTATGAATTCTTAATATTTCCTGCCACAATGCCTGCTCCGATAAGGAAGATGCCTGCCCACTGGATGGGGGTGATGGATTCACCCAGCACCAGAAGGGCCATGACGAGGGCCACAGGAAGCTCCGATGCGGCCAGCACGGAGCCAAGACCGGGACCTACATGGGGCATGCCCCAGGCCAGAAGAAAAGGCGGCAGGGCTACGCCGAAAATACCAAGGAGGAAGCCATAGGGGAGGAGCAGGGGCCAGGCGGAAAAATCAAAAAGAAAGACCGGCGGAAGGAGAAGAAAGGTCAGCAGGGTATCACCGGTGGACATGAGAGCTCCCTTCAGGGCAGGGGCCACGCCTTTCCCCAGAAGGGAACTGGCACACATCATGGCAGTGTAGGAAAGGGCGGAAAGAAGGCCCCACACCATGCCGGAGGAAAAGGAAAAGTCGGCGCCTTCATCCAGAAAACCGGCTGAAAGCAGGGTGCCTGTGAGGCAGAGGATGATGGAAAGAAGCTGCTTCTTTCCCGGCAGCTTTTTAAAGATCAAAGATTCCGCCGCTGTACCCATCCAGATGGACTGGAACAGGAAAACCACTGCCAGGGAGGCAGAGAGACTTTCCAGGGAATGGTAGTAGAAAATGGTGGTGAGCGCCATGGGAATGCCAATGGATGCAAGGGACAGAATCTGGAAGAAAGAAGGAATCCGTCTTACGGTAAGTATGGCGGAAAGCCATAGAAAGACCATGCCGAAAAGACACTGCATACCGCTCACATCGGTGAGGGTGAGACCAGCGGCATAGGCGGTTTTTACAAAGGTGGAAAGAATGCCGTAGCAGGCGCCGGCGGAAAATACGATAAATGCATAGAATCCTTTATGCATGATTTCCTCCAAAAGAAAAGCACAGTGCAGCATGCACTGTGCGGCGAAAACAGAAAATTCTGAAAAAATCCACAACCATGACGGTTTTATTGTCTGCAGTCTATCATATGGGAAGGGAAAAGGCAAGACCACCATGATAGATGGCAGACATTGAAAAAAGCAGATGATTATTCAGCTTCCAGGGAGTCAAGGAAAGTGCTCATGGCCTGGAGGCCTTTCTTTAATGTGTCCCTGTCGGCGGCATAGCCGATACGCATGGAACGGGGTTCATCGAAGCAGTCCCCCGGGGTTACGAAGGTGCCGCAGCTGTCATACATGCGGCGGCAGAGGGTATAGGAATCTATGGGAAAATCATAATACACCAGTGCGGTGGTACCGGCTTTGGGCTTCACATAGGAAAGGCGGGGTTCTTTTTGAATCCAGTGATCCAGGATATCCAGATTTTCCCGGATGATTTTTTTATTTCTTTCCAGAATCTGATTTTTGGAAGCCAGGGCCAGCGCGGCAATGGCTTCGTCCATCATGCCGCAGCTGATGAGGTTGTAGTCACGATGGGACCAGAACTGCTTTAAGGCATCTTTATCATGGGTGGCAATCCATCCCAGACGGACGCCGGCCAGAGAAAACACTTTGGACATGGAAGAAGTGGAAATGCCTTTTTCGTACATGTCCACAATGGACGGCTGCCATTCGTCATCCTGGGTGAGATGGCGGTATACTTCATCTACCAGAAGGTAGGCGTCAGATTTTTTGGCAATGTCCACCACTTTCTTCAGAATTTCGGGAGACATCAGGGCGCCGGTGGGGTTGTTCGGATTATTGAGGCAGATCATCTTCACACCGCCCCGGGCCATTTCTTCCAGTTCCTCCAGGTCCGGCAGATAGCTGTTTTCCTTTTTCAAATGCAGGATTTCCACCTTTGCTCCCAGGGAGGCAGGAATGGAGTAGAGCTGCTGGTAAGAGGGCATGATGGAAATGACCTTGTCTCCCGGATTGATAAGGGAATAAAAAACATGGTGGTTAGCCCCGGAAGCACCATGGGCAGGAACGATTTCATCGGGCCTGATGGTGTGGTACAGGGCAGCAATGCCTTCCTTCAAATCAGGAGAACCTTCTATATAGCCATAGGTGAGACGGCGGGCACAGAGTTTGTTAAGGAATGATTCCTTATGGGTTCCCGACAGTTCAAAAAGTTCGTCCAGTGAAATGGAATCCACGCAGGTTTCGGCAATATTGTACCAGGCACCTGTTTCATAGGCATTCATCCATTCTTCGACAGCAAAGGGTTTAATGTTCATGATATAACCTCCTTAAAAAAAAGAGGATTTATTCCTGCCTTTCAATGGCTTTCGCCATATTACCTGCAGCAGGAATAAACCCTCTTGGCTCCCTATCCGGTGACAGGGAAGAGTTTCTTATGAAATTACACATATAATAATACATGGGGAAAAAGATTCTGTCAATGGATGGAAAGGTTTCTGCTTTCTTACAGAATGGCAGACTTGCCATCCCACGGTCAGACCAAAAAGGAGCGGTGAAGAAATGATTTACATTCTTTCACCGCTCCTTTTATTTATTTTTTTATTTCTTGTCAATAGGCGGATAGGTGGAAACTTCCGGCGTCGGCGCATAGCGGAGACGGGAGGAAATGAGGGCATAAATGACGAGGCCCATGGCAGCTACGAAAGCGCCTTCCAGAATGACGGTCCAGCCGCAGCCGTATACAGCATAGCAGCTGTAAATGCCACCTACAATGGCTGCTGCATTGGCCAGCTTTGCCTTGTCATGGGGAATGCCTTCGGCTTTCTGCAGATCCGATACAGCACCCATGGCCAGAAGGTAGGGGATGAGGTTAATCATGACAGCCAGGTTAATGAGCACATTGAACTGCTTTAAGAGAGTGGGGCTCATGGTGGAGAGGGTCATGATAACCTGGATGGCCACCAGGGATCCGATAGCCACATAGGGGGAACGGAAACGGTTGACCTTGGACAGGAATTTCGGGAAAAGCCCGATGGAGGAAGCTTCTCTTGCTACTTCGGAAACGGTGAACTGCCAGGCAGTGAGGGACACGAAGCAGGAGCATACCAGCATGCAGGAAATAATATATCCTGCTTTTTCTCCGAACATGGTGGCATAAGCCAGTCCGAAGGGAGCTCCGGAAGCCATCAGTTCCTTGTAAGGTACCAGGCCGCCGATGATAGCAGTAGAAGTGGTGTAGCAGGCACCTGCCAGAAGAGTACCGGCCAGTACGGCAATGGGCACATTCTTTTCAGGATTCTCCACGGTGTCGGAGTTAGCGCAGGCAGTTTCCAATCCCAGGAAAGCCCAGATGATGACGGCAATGGAGTCTTTCATGATATCGTAGAATGGCAGGTTTCCGGGGTTCCAGGCTTCGCTATAGATACCGGTATCAAAGAAGAAGAAGCCGCAGAGGAGAAGGCCTACCACTGGAGATACGACACAAAAAACGCCGAGGGAAGTGAATTTGCCGAATTTCTTGGGGCCCACCAGACTGATGGTGGCTGCCAGAATGAGGACACCGATGGTAGCCATGCACACTTCCACAGGGGAAAGGGTGAGGCCGAACACGTAGGAGCCGTAGCTGACGACGCCGCTGGCGATGGCTGCATTGGCGATGATTAATGAAATGGTGTAGCAGAAATTGGAAAGGAAATTTCCCGCTCTGCCGAAACGGTACTCCGCATAGCCGCCCATGCCGCCTACCTTGGAAGTATGCATGCCGCAGCGGGCAAAGGCATAAGCCAGAATCGTGGCTCCGATGGAGGCCAGAATCCACGCAAAAATTGAAGCTGTCCCGATTTCTGCCAGTGTGGCCGGCAGAAGGATAATACCGGAACCCATCATGTTGATGGCTGTTACTGTTGTGAGCTGTACCACTCCCATTTTTTTGCTCTTAGACAAGGTTGTTCCCTTCTTTCTTAATCCAAATCGCATGAAGCGTATTGGGGGAAAAATATTGTCCCGGAATAAACCGGATGATGCAGTCATGAAAATCATCAAGGCATGCACGAGCCCCATTTGCTTTCTATAAAGGTGAAAGAAACAGGGCATAAAGAAAACCATCCGTTATTTTTTAACGGTTCGCTGCTCAACTGCTCTCGGGGCAGGGCGCGATGAATTTTTATTTACTGCAATATACCATAAATGAAATCATATGACAAGACTTTTTTACAATTTTTTTTGTAAAATTTTTTCTATGAACTCATATGGACTTTTGAGAACTTTTGAGGAAAAAGAAGAAAAATAGCAAAAAATGCTTGCCATCATGGTTTGGCATGGATTGGAATGATACATCATGATGTATTGTGAAATTTCATGGTAAAAATGAACAAAACCCCGGAAGGGCGTCATGGTGGGCATTCCGGGGAATTCCTCGATTTGGCGGGGATGAATATCCTGCATAAAATTGAAACTAATATGGATAAAAATACAATTTTGTAAAATGGGCGTAAATTTCTATTAGCCCTGTGCCGCCTGAAACAGCCCCAAATTGCCCCATATAACCTCACAGGGGAAATTTCTGATTTTTAATTGAGAAAACAAGCAAAATAATGAGAATAATATATTTTTTCTTGAGTCAATTAGAAAAATGTTTTATAGGAAAAAAGAGGGAAAAATCCCTTCTTCCTGAGGAGAAAGAAGGACCGTTTTGGTGGACACGGTTTTGGCAGAGCAGGGGAGATAGAAAAAAGTTTTCTGTCAAACGCCATCCAAAGAAAGGCATGTTGGGGAAATGGGAAACAATACGTAAATTGTTTGACTACACCCTTCATTTTGCTATATACTATGAAATATGCCCTGTTTAGGATTCCCCTATGATATCTATATAAGGTATAAGTATTAAAGAAAAGAGGCAGATTGTTATGGCAGAAATGCAGCGTACTCTGGTCACCAGAGAAGGCCTTGAAAAGATGCAGAAGGAACTGGATGAACTCCGTTCCACAAAACGTGCGGAAATTGCACAGCGCCTGAAGGCCGCCATCGCAATGGGCGACCTTTCCGAAAACTCCGAATATGATGAAGCTAAGAACGCCCAGGCTTTCCTGGAAGGCCGTATCCTCCAGCTGGAACAGCAGATCCGCACCGCCCAGGTCATTGAAAAGGTGGCTAAGGACCGTGTAGATGTTGGTTCTACCGTACTCATCGAAGATATGGAAGAGCATCTTCAGGAAAAGGTGACCATTGTAGGTTCCACCGAATCCAATCCCTTTGAAGGCCGTATTTCCAACGAATCCCCGGTAGGACGTGCCCTGATGGGAGCCAAGGCCGGCGATACGGTGGAAGCAGAAGCGCCTAACGGCGTTTTGAAATACAAAGTCATTTCGATTGAAGAATAATATGACTGGTAGGAAATGAGGTTAAGGAATGACAGAAAATAAAAACCAGAATACACAGCACAGCGGTCCGAAACTGAATGACCAGATGATCATCCGCCGCGAAAAGCTGGATAAAATCCGTGCACTGGGCGTAGAACCCTACGGACAGAAATTTGAATGGGACCACCATGCTGCCGATATCCGCAAAGAAGCGGAACAGCTGGAGAAGGATGAGACCCATGTCCGCATTGCCGGCAGAATCATGATCCGCCGCGGCCAGGGCAAGACAGCCTTCTGCGTGCTTCGTGACCAGACCGGTGACATCCAGGTTTATTTCAAGAGAGATGAGCTTCCTGAAAATGAATGGGCCCTTTTCAAGCTGGTGGATATCGGTGATATCCTTGGCATTGAAGGCACCGTCTTCACTACCCATACCGGCGAACTGACCGTGCGGGTTCTCCATTTCACTATGCTCTCCAAGTCCCTGCGCCCGCTGCCTGAAAAATGGCATGGCCTCACAGACAAGGAACAGCGCTACCGCCAGAGATATCTGGACCTCATCATGAATCCGGAAGTTCGGGAAACCTTCGTGAAGAGAGCTGCCATGATGTCTGCTATCCGCAAATGGTACACAGACCACGGCTTCCTGGAAGTGGAAACCCCGGTGCTGCAGCCTCTCTATGGCGGCGCCAATGCAAAACCCTTCACCACCCATTTCAATGCCCTGGATATGACCATGTACCTGCGCATTGCTCCGGAACTGTACCTGAAGAGACTTCTGGTAGGCGGCTATGAACGGATTTTTGAAATTACCAGAAACTTCAGGAATGAAGGCATGGACACCCGTCATAATCCGGAATTCACTGCCATCGAAACTTACCAGGCCTATGGTGATATCGAAGATGTCATTAACCAGACAGAACAGATCGTGGCTGCCTGCGCTATGGCTTCCTACGGTTCCATGAAATTCACTTATGAAGATACGGAAATCGATGTCACTCCGCCATGGCCGCGGCTTACCATGGCTGAAGCTGTGAAAAAATACACCGGCGAAGACTTTGATGCCTGCCAGACCATCGAAGACGCCAGAGCCATTGCAGACAAGCTCCATGTGGAATACGGCGAATACGACGGCTTCGGCAAGATTCTTTCCGAATGCTTTGATGCCTATGTGGAAGAACACCTGATTCAGCCGGTGCATATCACAAAGCATCCTATCGAAGTATCCCCTCTTTCCAAACTGGATCCGAAAGATCCGCGCTACACCATCCGTTTCGAATCCTACATTTACGGCCGCGAACTGGCAAATGGCTTCTCCGAATTAAATGATCCCATTGACCAGAGAAAACGGTTCGAACTGCAGGTGGAGGAAAGAAAGCACGGCGACGACGAAGCGCATCCGATTGATGAAGATTTCCTGACTGCTCTGGAATACGGCATGCCTCCTACAGGCGGACTGGGCATCGGCCTCGACCGTCTCTTCATGCTTATGACCAACTCCGCTTCCATCCGCGACGTCCTCCTCTTCCCGGCCATGAAACCGGAAACAGCACTGGAAAAGAAGACGGCCCAGGAAGCTGAAAGACTGGCCAAAGAAGCAGACGATGAACCTATCGACTTCTCCAAAGTAGAAATTGAACCGCTCTTCAAGGACTATGTGGACTTTGATACCTTCAGCAAGTCTGATTTCCGGGCTGTCAAAGTCAAGGCCTGCGAAGCAGTGCCCAAGAGCAAGAAACTCCTGAAGTTCACCCTGGACGATGGTACAGGAGAAGACCGCATCATTCTCTCCGGCATTCATGCCTACTATGAACCGGAAGAACTGGTAGGAAAGACGCTGATTGCCATCGTAAACCTTCCGCCAAGGAAGATGATGGGCATCGACTCCTGCGGCATGCTTCTCTCTGCCATTCATAAAGAAGAAGGGGAAGAAAAGCTTCACCTCCTCATGGTAGACCGTCATATCCCTGCCGGTGCCAAACTTTATTAATCCATGAAGTAACTAATCAAAAAGCTGCCTTACGAGGCAGCTTTTTTGATTGCAATTTTTCACTGTAGTGATATACTGTATCCAATTTATAAGTTAGCAGAGTAAGTGCAGGTGCGCAGGAAAAGGCTGGCCCTTTTCCTCCAGTGCCGGATGAACGGGGAGTTGTCATCCGGACGAAAAGCAGGAATGCTTGCGGTGCCTGTGCTGCATCCCGCTGCTGCATGGAGACTCCTTTCCATGCAGCTCTGCATGAAGGAGGTCTTTTTATAATGCATAAAAATAGAGAAAAGGAAATGGTGGTTCTGGGAATTCTTACGGCACTGGCAGTGCTTCTGTCCTATGTCTTGGCCATACAGACACCCTTTGTGAGGATTACCTTCGGCTTCCTGCCCCTGGCTCTGGCAGGGGCCCTCTATGGGCCATGGAAAGCGGGGCTGGTGGGGGCGCTGGATAACCTGATCGGCACGGCTCTTGTGGGGACAAGCATATTTTTTCCCGGCTTTACCCTGTCCGATTTCCTTACAGGCTTCATTTTCGGCTATTTCTTCTACAAAAAGAAAATCAACTTTCCCTATGTGTGCATTCCGTTCCTTGTCATTATGGTCTTGATCCACCTGGGGCTTAATACCCTGTGGCTGGTACTTTACTATGACAAGGCGGCCTCTGCCATTTTTCTGGGACGACTGATCAAGAATCTGATCTGTTTCCCTATGGAAGTGGGTCTTTTCCTTCTGATATATAAGAAGGCCTATGGGCGGATATCCCTCTTGGCTTTGGGCAGATAGATCATGGGAAATCAGCGGTCAGGCCGGTGGTCATCAAAAAAGCTGTGGAAACAGGATTTTTCTGTTTCCACAGCTTTTTTACATTTTTGGTGAGGAAAATCAGCGGTCGGAGCCGTCTTTTTCTTTCCGGATAACGTCGTGGGCGCCGCCTTCTACGATGGAGGTAGCGGATACGAGGGTGAGCTTTGCTTTCTTCTGCAGTTCCGGAATGGTGATGGCGCCGCAGTTGCACATGGTGGCTTTAATCTTGGCACAGGTCTTTTCTACATTTTCCTTCAGCGGGCCTGCATAGGGAACGTAGGAATCCACCCCTTCTTCAAAGGCCAGTTTCTTGGAACCGTCCAGATCGTAGCGGCCCCAGTTTCTTGCACGGTTGGAACCTTCGCCCCAGTATTCCTTGACCACCGTGCCGCCTACGGTTCTCTTCTGTGTGGGGGATTCGTCGAAACGGGCGAAATATCTGCCCAGCATGACGAAGTCAGCGCCCATGGCCAGGGCCAGGGTGATGTGGTGGTCGTAAACGATGCCGCCGTCGGAGCATACCGGTACGTAAATGCCTGTTTCCTTGTAGTATTCATCTCTGGCCTGGCAGACTTCGATGAGAGCGGTAGCCTGGCCGCGGCCGATGCCCTTTGTTTCACGGGTGATGCAGATGGAACCGCCGCCGATGCCTACTTTTACGAAGTCAGCGCCTGCTTTGGCCAGGAAGAGGAAGCCGTCGCGGTCAACCACGTTGCCGGCACCTACTCTGACCTTGCCGTTGTATTTTTCATGAATCCAGTTCAGGGTGATTTTCTGCCATTCGGAGAAGCCTTCGGAGGAATCAATGCAGAGTACGTCAGCGCCTGCATCTACCAGCTTCGGCACCCTTTCTTCATAGTCCCGGGAGTTGATGCCGGCACCGACGATGAAGCGTTTCTGGGCATCCAGCATTTCGTTTGGGTTTTCCTGATGGGAATCGTAGTCCTTGCGGAATACAAAGCCGTAGAGCTTGCCGTCTTCAAAGAGAACGGGGAGGGAATTGATTTTGTTGTCCCAGATAATGTCGTTGGCTTCGGAAAGGGTGATGCCGTACTTGGCAGTAACCAGTTTTTCCAGAGGGGTCATGAAATTTTTAACTTTTTCCGATTTATCCATACGGCTCACGCGATAGTCACGGCTGGAAACGATGCCCACCAGTTTGCCGCCGGAGGTGCCGTCGTCGGTAATGGCTACGGTGGAATGGCCGGTTTTTGCTTTCAGAGCCAGTACATCGGCCAGGGTGTTTTCAGGAGAAAGATTGGAGTCGCTGGGAACGAAGCCTGCCTTCTGGGCTTTGACTCTGGCAACCATGGCTGCTTCCTCTTCCGGAGTCTGGGAACCGTAGATGAAAGAAACGCCGCCGTTTCTTGCCAGTTCTACCGCCAGTCTTTCACCGGATACGGCCTGCATGATTGCAGAAACCATGGGGATGTTTAATGTAATAGCCGGTTTTTCACCTTTTTTGAATTTCACCAGCGGTGTTTTCAAAGATACGTTTGCAGGAATGCAGTTCGTATCAGAATATCCCGGAATCAGGAGATATTCATTAAAGGTATGTGCCGGTTCATTAATGTAGGTTGCCATCATTTCCTCCTTGAATAAAAAAATTCCATAACAGGGTATTAAGGATAAATATACATCTTTCCTTGCAAAGGGTCAAGTGCTTTTTGCAGGTTCCCTTCTGTTACGCTGTCATTATATTTTTACCCATTATAGCCTATATTGGAAAGGGAGAAAAGGGGGAACATGGCGGGGCAGCAGAGAGGGATGCCTGCTTTCTGTCAAAGGCCTTAAAAAGACCGGGCAGGGGGATGCTTTTTGTCTCCCATTCATGAATGATCGGCACTGGCAGTCATAAAAAAAGCGCCGCAGTCTGCGGCGTTTCCCTTTACAGCAGGGGTCTGATCACGGCCCTGAAATAGGCGTCCAGTTCTTCCGGCGTTTCTTTCATATTTCGTCTCACCCACCACTGCACCATTTCCACGAAACTTCCGGAAATGTGGTTCAGCAGGAATTCTTCCGGCACCGGGCAGGAAGGCTTTCGGTCCTTTAAAAGGTAGGAGGAAATGAGTCTGTCCAGACTGGATTTGAAAAAACGAAGAAAAATATCGCTGCTTTCTGAGGTGAGAAGATCTCTCACATGGTTGGTGTTGGCATCGATATGCTGCAGCAGATGGCAGAATACAGGATCCGGCACACCGGGGGCCATGTGGGCATCGCTGGGGACGTTGTCGTGCATGACACCTTCGATGATATGGTCAAAAAGCTCGCTGCACATTTCCTTCAAAAGGCTGTCCTTGGCTTCAAAGTGGGCATAGAAGGTGCTTCTTCCTATATTGGCGCGGTCAATAATGTCCTGGATGGTAATTTTAGAGTAGGGCTTTTCTGACAAAAGGGCGCTGAAGGCGCTGAAAATAGCCGCTCTTGTTTTCTGCTGGCGACGGTCCATAAACGTTCTCCCTGTCTGGCTTTCGGAAAGCAGGAATCCCTTGACGAAATGATGTCCTGCTTTCTTGATTTATAGTACTGTTTGTTCACTATCAATACTAGTGTAATATAGGAATGGCCGCAATGCAAGCCGGCGTTAGGCAGGGAAAGGGATTTTAATTTTAGTTTACATTTTCCTTATGATTTCATCATTAAATATAATGATTCTTTTTATAATTCAATCAAAAAAGATGAGAAAGTAATTTTACTTTCTCATCTTTTAAATGAAGGGTTCCATGGCAGGTCAGCCCTGCTTCAGGATTTTCCTGGAGAAAAACTTAGAATGTGGCCTTAATGGAGCCGTTGTATTTCTTGTTGATGAAATCCTTGGCTTCCTGGCTGTTCAGGGCTTTCATGAGCTTCTGCAGTTCCGGACGCTTTTCATCGCCTGCGCGGACAGCTACGATATTGGCATAGGGGGAGTCAGAGCTTTCGGTGTAGATGGAGCTCTTGGGGTCCAGTTTGGCTTCCAGGGCGAAGTTCATGTTAATGACGGCAATATCCGCATCTTCCAGAGAACGGGGGAGCTGTGGCGCTTCCAGTTCGGAGAACTGAAGGTTCTTCGGGTTTTCAGCAATATCCTGGGGCGTTGCGGTAATGGGGGCACCGTCGCGGAGCTTAATGAGACCGGCAGACTGGAGTACCAGAAGGGCACGGCCGCCGTTGGTGGGATCATTGGGGATTGCTACATGGGCACCGTCAGGGAGATTTTTGATATCTTTGATTTTGTTGGAATATACGCCCATGGGTTCCAGGTGGACGGTGCCGATGGAAACCAGGTTCAGGCCCCGGGATTTGCAGAATTCATCCAGATAGGGTTTATGCTGGAAATAGTTGGCATCCAAACTCTTGTCGTTCAGTGCCAGGTTCGGCTGTACATAATCGGTGAATTCCACGATTTCCACGTTGACCCCTTCCTTGGCCAGCTGGTCCTTTACGGAATTCAGGATTTCTCCATGGGGAACGGGGGAAACGCCGACTTTAATGGTAACGGCTTTGTCCGAAGCAGATTTGGCAGGGGCAGCGGCCTTCTCTCCTCCGCAGCCTGCTAAAAATCCGACAGCTGCCAGTGCGGCAATGGATGCGATCAGGGTCTTCTTGTAGTTCATAATACTCCTCCTATGATGAAATCAATAAAAAAATCCTTCCTCCCGAAAGGGACGAAGGATTCTATTCGTGGTACCACCCAGATTCACTTTTCCGTCGCCGGAAAAGCCTTATGAAGTACGCCGGCTCTGCCTTGATACTTCTTTTCTGTAACGGGAATTCCCGGTCTGCCTCATGATTCAGCAGAGAGGCTCAGAGGCCATGTTCGGCAGGCTATCCAAGGCCCCTTCCCACCTGTGGGGGCTCTCTTTGCTCTTCCTTCCCGCGTACTCTTCTCTTCATTGCCTTTATGAAGTTGAAAATACTATATCACTCTTTCCCTTTTTTCGTCAAGAGGATTTTTAACAGGCTTTGACATTTTTCCTGAAGTGGTTTATTATTTATTTAGTCAGCTTACTAACTAAAAACGCCGCTCATGAAAGAAGTCTGTTCTTATAAGGATTGTATGGACTGCCGGGGCAGGACATTTTAAAACCGCCCGGGGCATCCCTGCTCCGCCCTTTTCCTGCCATGGCAGGAAAAGACACATCATGATATCGGCGCGTTCCTGCCATAGGAGGTTTTATGTATCGGAATTTTGTGTTTCCATCACGGGAGGAACTGGCATCCCATGCCCGGGAGATGCCGGAAATTCATCCTGACGATGTGATTACCATGCTTACGGTGATGAAGGCGGCCGAGGAAATCAAAGGGAAAACCGATGGTATCCTGGAGCGGAGGTACCACATGTCCCAGGGAAAGCTCTGTGTCATGATTATCCTTCACCAGCACAGAGAAGGGCTGGCACCGTCGAAGCTGGCAGCTATGGCAGGAGTGACGAAGGCCACCATTTCCGTCATGCTGGCCCGCATGGAGCGGGACGGGCTGGTGAAAAAATCGGTGAATGCAGATGATGGAAGAGCCCGGCTGGTATATCTTACCGACAAGGGCAGGCGGGAAATGGACAGTATCCTGCCGGACCATTATGTACGGATTTCCCGTCTCATCGGCAGGCTGGATGAAGGGGAAAAGAAGGAGCTGGTGCGGCTTCTCCATAAAATCGTGGATGAATAATGGAAATCACTCTGATTTTCCGGTCATTTTCTGATAGAAAGTGACCGGTATTTTCAGCCTTATATAATCAGTCGGCTAACTAAACGGGTTTGGAGGTAAGGACATGAATATGCATAGTAAACCGGTGAAAATTGGATTGTTTTTTCTGGGGCTCATAGCGGTGTGCGGGCTGGTGCTCCTCTTCAAGGGAAATGATGCCGTAGCCATGGCCAAGGAAAAGCGGGACGGCATTGTGACAGCCGAGCAGATCAAGGTGTCCTTCGATTCTGTCAACGGCCGTCTGCTGAAGGAAAACGTGAAGGAAGGAGACCAGGTGAAGAAGGGGGATGTGCTCATGGTGATGGACCCTACGGATACGGACCTGGATATAAAAAAACTCCGTTCCCAGATTGCCCAGCTGGATGCACAGATCAGCTCCATGGCAGGAAGCATTGATGTGGCTTACCAGAAAGCGGATACTGACGAGGTGGAAACCCATCGCCAAATCGATCAGCAGAAGGCGGTTTTAGCATCGTCACAGGCGGTGTATGAAAACAAGCTGTCCGATTACAACAGGAAACGGCAGCTGGTGGAGGCCGGCGCCATTTCCCAGCTGGAAATGGATAATATCACCGCCAGTCTCCGCACTGCCGAGGCAGATGTGCGGGCTCAGCAGGAGCTTCTCCATAAACTTCTGGGCGGCGCAGAGGACCGGGACAATACAGAAGACATTGCTCTTCCCACCATTGCCCAGGAAAGGCAGAGCGCTGACAATAAAGCCAATGACCTGGAATCTCTGAGACAGCAGAAAAAGCAGCTGGAGGTAGCTCTGGAACAGAAGGAAGTCAATAAGAAAAGACTGATCCTTCGGGCCCCGGAAGACGGGAAAATCCTGAAGGTCATTGCTAAGGAAGGAGAAATGGTTTCAGCTAATACGCCGGTGATTCTTCTGGAAAGCAGCCGCTATTACTATGACATTTATGTGAATGAGGTAGAAAAGGGACAGATGAAGGAAGGAGACCGGCTCACAGGTCATACGGTGTCCGGAAACAGGGAAGTGCCCGGCACGGTGCGTCTCATAGCCAGAGCGCCGGGGTTTGCGGATTTCAAAATGTCCAGGGAAAAGAGCTCGGCTGATCTGACAGCCTTCCAGATTCGTACCTACATCGACCCCGTACCCGGTGTGATTCCGGGAATGACAGTGGAGGTGAACCGTCATGAGTTCACTGGCCGATGAAATCCATTTCCTCTTTTCCGGCAGGGGCATGCCCTATGAAAAGGTGTCCCTCCTGGTGGCCATCGTGATTACTGTCTTCTTTACGGCGGCCATGGGCTACAACTATACCAGGGATGTCAATGTGGTGGTGGTGGACCTGGACCATTCCAGGACGAGCCAGGAAGTAGTGGAAATGATTCACTCTTCTCCCCACATGAAGGTGGGCCATGTGCTGTACACTCCGGCGGACCCGAAGGACTTCTTCTATGAAGACAAGGCCTATGCGGTGGTGTGTCTGCCCAAGGACCTGGAACGGGACCTGTATTCCGGCACCTCGGTGAATATAGGCCTTTACTGCGACTACACCAATATCGCCCTGACCGCCGATATCCAGGCTGCCATGAATGAAATCGCCGCGGAGCTGAATGGAATGAACAGCGGCTCTACCGAAAGCGGCAGTCTGGTGGTGAGTACCCGTTACCTTTTCAACCCCACAGGCAGTACCAGCAATTCGGAAACCGAAGGGTTCCTCTTCTTTTTCTCCAGTATGTTCTTCACTTTTGCCACCATCGGCATGGTGCCAAGGCTGAAGCTGGAGCACAAATGGGAGGCCCTTCTGGAGAAGGGATCCCCCTTTGACCTTATGGTGCGGATTCTTCCCTACATGGGCTGCCTGATTACAGCCCTCATGGTGGGCATGGCCATTCTCCGCATCTGGGGCAATATGGTTATATCCGGCAGCTTTCTTCTTTTCATGGCCCTCCAGATTTTCTATATCTGGGGTGTAGGCATGATGAGCATTCTTTTCGGCTGGACCGCCGCCAACCCCGGCGTGGCGTCGAGCCGCATGATTCTTTTCATCCCCGGCGGTTTCATCCTGGGCGGACAGACGGCGCCCCTGGTTTTTATTCCCTACTGGGCCCAGGTGCTGTCCCATTTCTTTCCGCTGACCTGGGAGTTCCATTTCGTCAGGGATATCCTCATGCGGGGCGCCGGTTTTGGCGATATAATGCAGGAAATCGGGGCATTCTTCCTCTATCTCCTGGCCATTGCGGTGGTTTTCTGCCTCCGCTTTGAAAAGGCCCGGAAAGACTGCGTGAAGGAAGGGCTGATTCATTCGTAACGCTTTGCTTCGAGAGGGCATTCTTTTAACAGCAGAAACTGCAGAACAGGAGGCAATATGGAAATCAAAAAGATCCTGGTTCCTCTGGACGGCTCACCGGAATCAGAGAAAGCCTTCACCTTCGGACTGGACCTGGCGGAAAAGTATGATGCCCGCCTGGTGCTGGCCCATGTGGTGGACATGAATGAAAAAATGACGGCCCTGGATCAGGTGACCATGAGCGGCTATGTGCCTTCGGAAATAATGGAAGAAGGGTACCGGCTCCTTTCCCGGTCTGCCCGCAAGGTGCCGCCCCATATCCGTCTTGATACCATGGTCCGTATCGGCGCTCCGCCGCAGGCCCTCCTTTCCGTGGCAGAAGATACAGGAGCGGATCTTATCGTCATGGGAAGCCGGGGCCTTGGCGCTGTGCGGAGCATCGTCATGGGCAGCGTGAGCCAGTATATCCTTCACCATGCCAGGGCCATGGTGACCATAGTGAAATAGAAAAAGGGCAGTGAAGAAATGGTTTACATTTCTTCACTGCCCCTTTTGATTTCCTGAAAAATCAGCCCGGTTTAGGGATTTTAAATGATGGATTCTGCAAGTACATCCTTCATGAGGGAGACTGCCTTTTTCAAATCTGTCCAGGGAATGTTCAAAGCCGGCAGAAGACGGATTTTTTCCTTGGCCGTAAGCACCACCACCCCTTTAGCCAGGAGCCGGGGTACGATTTCCTTTACATCCTTCTCAGGCTCTATGCCCCACATGAGGCCCATGCCGGCCACCGATTTCACGCCTTTGGCACCGGTGAATTCATCTTTGATGTACTGCCCTTTGGCGGTTACTTCCTTTAATAGAGCATCATCGATTCTTTCCATAATGGAAAGGGCACCGGCGCAGGCAATGGGGTTGCCGCCGAAGGTGGAACCGTGGGTGCCGGGGGTGTATACATTTTCTGTCTTTTCATTGAACATGGTAACGCCCAGGGGAAGACCGCCGCCGATACCTTTGGCGGTGGATACAATATCCGGCTCCACGTCATAGTTCATGTAGCCGTACAGTTTTCCTGTGCGGCCGTTGCCGGTCTGCACTTCATCCACGATGAGAAGGATATCATGGTCTTTGGCATATTTCCCGATGCCTTCGAAAAATTCTTTGGACAGCGGGTGGACGCCGCCTTCACCCTGGATGGGTTCCACCATAACGGCGCAGACCTGGGGGTGTTCTTCGCAGAGTTTGATGAAAGATGGCAGGTCATTGGCCGGAGTATAGAGGAAGCCCGGTGTGAAGGGGAAGAAATCCTTGTGGAAAATATCCTGGCCTGTGGCGGCAAGGGTGGTAATGGTGCGGCCGTGGAACCCATTGATGAGGGTAATGATTTCATTTCTTTCTTTTCCATACTTGTCAATGGAGTACTTCCGGGCTCCCTTGATAGCGCATTCATTGGCTTCGGCACCGGAGTTGGAAAAGAAAACCTTCTTCATGCCGGTCTTTTGACAGAGCATTTCCGCCAGGCCGGCCATGGGCTTCGTGTAGAAAAGATTGGAAACGTGGTTCAGCACATGAAGCTGGCTGGTGACGGCATCCATCCATTTCTCGTCGGCCACTCCGAAAATATCAACGCCGATACCGCTTCCCATGTCGATGTAATCTTTTCCCTCTTCATCTATGAGATGGGAGCCTTTTCCTTTCACAAAACATACGGGATATCTGGAATAGGTATGGGCTATATAGGCAGCATCTTTTTCTTCTGTATTCATAGTGAATCTCCTTTATGAGTGGGCTGGTGACCTTTTGAACCCGGGGGCGGGGAATCGGTCCTTTTATTTCGTAAACATGGTTCCCAATCCTTCATCGGTGAGCAGTTCGATGAGGATGGCATGGGGAATTTCTCCATTTATGATGAAAACTTTCTTTACCCCTTCTTTGACGGCGTTGGTGCAGCAGTCTACTTTGGGAATCATGCCGCCGGCAATGATTCCGCTCTTTTTCAGCTCTTCTGCGTCAGCAAGGGACATCTGGCTGATCAGGGAGTTTTCATCGTCCTTGTCCCTGAGCACGCCGTTAATATTGCTCATGACTACCATGGATTCGGCGTGAAGGGCGGCGGCAATTTTGGCTGCTGCCGTATCGGCATTGATGTTGTAGGGGTTTCCGTCGTCGTCAATGCCGATGGAGGAAATGACGGGGATGAAGCCGCCGTCCAGAAGGTCATCCAGGATTTTCGTATTGATTTCATCGATTTCGCCTACATGACCCAGTTTTTCATTTTTCTGGTGGACCTTGATGAGGCCGCCGTCGATGCCGCAGAGGCCTACGGCCCTGCCGCCCAGGGCGGACAGATCAGCCGCCAGGCTTTTGTTGACCTTGCCGGCCAGGACCATCTGCACCACTTCCATGGTGTCATCGTCGGTGACGCGGAGGCCGTTTTCGAAATGGGACTCGATGGACAGTTTCTTCAGCATGGCGCTGATTTCAGGCCCTCCGCCGTGAACGAGGATAACCTTGACGCCTACCAGCTGGAGAAGAAGAATGTCCTGCATCACTGATTTCTTCAGCTGGGGGTCGGTCATGGCGTTTCCGCCATACTTGGCTACCACATATTTTCCTGTATATTCTTTAATGTAAGGGACGGCCTGGGTCAGGATTTCCGCCCGTACTGCATTGGATGTATTCATAGTGGACTCCTTTATTTAGTGGGCTGGTGAGCTAGTGGGATAGTGGGATAGTGAGCTGTATTCCCGTACACAAGAGGGTTCAGGTACCTATGGCGTTCGGGTTCAAGCAGCCGCCGGGCCTGCGCCCTGGGCTGCCCGGGTTCGGCCCGGGATTGGCTGCCGCCTTCGGCGCCTTTTTAATATCAGCGCCAGCCCCTTTTTTTCAATATGCGCCCATAGGGCGCCACCACAACCTTCGGCCCGAAGGGCCGTCAAACCTAAGAACCCTCCGGCCATTAGGCCGGTCAATCTTAAGAACCCTGTGAAAGCGGTTCGCCGCTTTCAGATCACCAGTCCCGTTTCTTCCGGCATACCCAGCATGAGGTTCATGCATTCGATGGCGGCGCCGGATGCGCCTTTGCCCAGGTTGTCGAAGGTGGAAATGACAAGGACCCGGTCATCGTTGCCGGCGATATGGATGGTGAGGCTGTCTTTTCCTGCGTTTTCATTGGCAGAGAGGAAAAGGCCGTTTGTCTCTTCCAGAGACAGGGGGGAGAGGTGAATGAGCTTGGAATTTTCATAATGCTTTTTGAAAATCATATGAAAATCATCGGTGTCGATATCACCGGGCAGTCCGCAGGGCAGCTGGAGGAAGTGGGTGTGGAAGCCGATGGTGACTTCCATGCCTTCGAAGAAGTCGTCCACCACAGGGGAAAAGAGGGGCGCTTCACAGAGGTGGCATACTTTCATGATTTCCGGAAGGTGCTTATGGTTCTGGGAAAGGCCGTACTGCCGGGGCGCTTTGAAGTCGGCTCCTTTTTCTTCATCGTACTGGGCAATCATTTTCTTTCCGCCGCCGCTGTAGCCGGTGAGGGAGAAGCAGTGGAGGGGATAGTTGATGGGAAGGATGCCTGCATGGATCAGGGGGTAGAGGATGGAAATAACGCCGCTGGCATGGCAGCCGGGAACGGCTACTTTCTGCGCTTTGGAAATGGCTTCTTTCTGGTCTTTGGAAAGTTCCGGGAATCCATATACCCAGTCGTCGTCGGTACGGTGGGCAGTGGAGGTGTCAAGGATGCGGATAGGGATATCCTTCACAGCCTCTACCACTTCTTTCGAGGCAGCGTCGGGAAGGCAGAGGAACATGAGATCTGCTTCTTTTGCGAAGGCTTGAATGGTGGGGATATCTTTTCTTTTATCTTCCGGCAGATGGAGGAGTTCTATATCTTTTCTTTCGGACAGCCGGTCCTGAAGACGGAGGCCCGTGGTTCCCGATTCACCTACAATGAATACTTTCGGCAGTGTTTTCATAATAGTTCCTCCTTTCAGTCCATGGGATATTCGCCGAAGGTGGCTACCATGACTGCTTTAATGGTGGGAAGCCGGTTGGCTGCTTCCTGGAAAGCCAGGGAGAAGGGGGCTTCGAATACATCATCGGTCACTTCGATGCCATTCAGGCCGAAACGTTCATAAATGTCTTTTCCCACCTTTGTTTCTGTGTTGTGGAAGGAAGGCAGGCAGTGGCAGAAAACGGTATCCGGATTTCCTGTATTTTTTATCATGTCCATGGTAATACGGTAAGGCATGAAGAGCTTGATTCTTTCGCCCCACAGGTCGTAGGGGTCTCCCATGGTTACCCATACGCCGGTGTAAATGACATCCAGTCCCTTCACTCCTTCCACCGGATCATCGGTGAAAGTAAAGGAAGCTCCTGTTTTCTCGGCTATCTTCTTGCACTTGGCGGTGAAATCATCTTCCGGGAAATACTGGGCAGGGCCGATGATTCTGAAATCCATACCGGCAAGGGCGGCGCCGGCCATGAGGGCGTGGGCCATATTGGACTGGCCATGACCTACATAGGCATAGGACAGCTGATTTAAGGGCTTTTTGAAATGTTCCTTCAGGGTAAGGAAATTGGCCAGAGTCTGGGTGGGATGGTCATAGTCCGTAAGACCGTTCCATACGGGGACGCCGGCTTTGGCGGAAAGCTCTTCCACCGCGCTCTGGGCATACCCCCGGAATTCAATGGCGTCGAACATGCTTCCCAGTACCCGGGCGGTGTCGGCAATGGATTCCTTCTTGCCAATCTGGGTGCCTGTGGGCCCCAGGTAGGTGGTGAAAGCTCCCTGGTCATGGGCTGCCACTTCGAAGGCACACCGGGTGCGGGTGGAGTCTTTCTCGAAAATAAGGGCAAAATTTTTACCGTTCAAAGTTTTGATTTCTTTTCCGGCGGCCTTGTCCTGCTTCAGCTTTTCCGCCAGGTCCAGATAGTAGGCGAATTCTTCCGGTGTGTAGTCCAGCATGGAGAGAAAGGAATGGTTCAGTAAGCTTTTCATGATATACCTCGTTGTATGTTTTTAACTTTTTTGGAATCTGAATATATGGTTTATGAGTGAACCATTCTCATCGGGAGAGGGCCTCCAGGGCAGCAGCTGCTTCCAGGGTGATGCCCAGAGGAAGGATGGATTCATTGATGGCGAAGGATGCATTGTGCAGGGCCGGCGTATTTCCGTCGCCGGTGCCCAGCCAGAAGAAAGTGCCGGGGAATTTTTCAAGGTAGGAGGAGAAGTCTTCCGCACACATGGATGGGAACTCTGGCTCTGTGATATGTTCTTCACCCAGGTAGGCTTTTCCCACTTTCTTCAGGAAATCAACCTTTTCCAGTGTATTGATGGTGGCGCTGTGGCCTCTGACATAGTTCAGCTCCGAATGGGTGTGGAACATGACATCCAGACCTTTCAGGATTTCCCCCAGCCTTGCTTCCATCTTGTCCCGAAGCTCTGGACGGTAGGTACGGCAGGTGCCTTCCAGATAAGCATCCTCAACCCCTACGTTGTAACGGGTGCCCGCATTCATGAGGCCGATGGTGCATACCACATTGTCCATGGGGTTCATTTCCCTGGAAATCAGGGACTGTACATCAATGATGAAATGAGCTGCCGCCACCAGGGCGTCGGTGCCGTTATGAGGCTGGGCAGCATGGGTGGATTTCCCTTTGATATGGACATAGAAACGATCGGATGCTGCCATGAGGGCACCGGGCTTTAATCCCACCTGGCCCGTGGGAAGCTCCGGCCACACATGAAGGCCATAGATTTCC
>ULXQ01039780.1_pt1 | contig 44536 bp, 38 predicted proteins | sample 1961481 | NCBI WGS metagenome assembly ULXQ01 (sample SAMEA4835843, study PRJEB28245) | human gut metagenome | biome: gut microbiome; material: fecal sample | place: Denmark | collected 2008 | reverse complement strand
AGTTCGTAGGGGCCGTCCCAAAGGGCGGCCCGCCTGGATATTTGACGCCAAACTACAAACTATTTCTTCGGCATTTTTTCTGCGTTTTTCAGCATATCCGTGACGGCGCTGATGATGTCGTCATCGCCTTCTTTGGCGATGTTGCCGAGGATGGCGGCAACTTCCATCGTATCGCCGTGCTGCCAGGCCAGACAGTGAATCGTTTCCGTGAAGGGATTGCCATTGATGACCAGTGATTTGGCGATGGTCCATTCATAAAAGAGATGACCATTGGCCTTCTTCGCCGTCACTGGCGCTACGACGCGGAAGCCCTGCGGCAGGCGCCCTGGCATATTCTGATTCAGCCGGTTCATGAGGGTCCGCATATCCGGCCGGCTGCCGATATCGCGGAGGTAGGAATTTTCCCGGTTCTCCCCGTAGACAGCAGCTTTGACATCCCAAATCGTCGCCGTATAGTGCAGCAAATAGGAGTACTGGAAATCGGCATCATCTTTCTTGACGACCTGATACGTTTCCGGCTGGATCGGGAAGATTTTTTCAAACAATGCGATGACGTCATTCCCTTCATCCGCTGCCGTCAGCATGGGCTGCCGTCCGGACTGCATGTAGATATCATCGGGCACTGTGATGATGCCCCAGTTGGGGAACTTAGTCATCGTCCCTTTATCCTTGGCCAGCGATACCGTCCCAATCGACAGGACAGCCGCTGCCATCAGCAAAATAGCTTTGATTCTCATAATTTCACTCCTCGTTTTTCTCAAACAGTAACATGTTCATTGTATCCCATGACGCTTTTTCTGTCAAAAAAGAGGAAAGTATGATATGATATAGTTATGTAAATCGCCTCAATCTATACGATTCAGGCATATTCCCATTTACTTAGGAGGTTATACCACTATGGAATTCAACATCAAAGCGAACTCGACAGCAGAAGTTTCCGAAAAATGCACAGAAAACAACACGGCCATTAAATTAGGCAGCGGCAAATCCCCGGTCTATGCCACACCGGCCCTGGTAGCCCTCATGGAAAACGCAGCCATCAACGCCTGCGATCCTCAGCTCCCGGAAGGCTATAACACCGTCGGCATCGCCATGAACGTCAAACACGTCGCAGCTACTCCGATTGGCCTGACCGTCACCGCCAAAGCTACCTTGGTCGAACAGGACCGTAAAAAACTCACCTTCAAAATCGAAGCTCACGACGAAGCCGGCCTCGTAGGCGAAGCTACCCACGACCGCTTCATCATCGAATCGGCACCGTTCCTGGCCAAAGCCGAAGCAAAAAAAGCTGCAGCTAAATAATATCTCGCAGCTCATATAAAAAGGGGTTGTCGCACATGCGACAGCCCCTTTTTTAGTTTACAGTGATGACTCTCCAATGGTCCCTAGCTGGCTTGCTGTTCAAAGATGTCCTGAGCCAGGCCCATGGGTTCATCGCGGAAGATTCGTTCGTCCATGGTCTTCAGGTCTTCGGCAATGTGCGGCACGAATTCCATCTGGTCGAGGATATCCTTTTGCAGATCCACGCCCGGTGCGATTTCCGTGAGGACCAGGCCTTTGTCGGTGAGGACGAAGACGCAGCGTTCGGTAATGAACATGACCTGCTGATTATGTTTGTGAGCATAGTCAGCACTGAAAGTAATCTGGCCGACCTTATCGATGAATTTCTGGACAGCCCCTTCACGGGTGATGACCAGTTTGCCGTCGCGGATTTCTTCGCGCAGGCCTTTAGCCGTGAAGGTACCGCAGAAGACGACTTTATGCGTGTTCTGGGTGATGTTGATGAAACCGCCACAGCCGGCGATGCGGTCTTTGAACTTACTGACATTGACATCGCCTTTGGCGTTACATTCAGCCATGCCCAGGAAAGCCATGTCCAGCCCGCCGCCATCGTAAAAGTCGAACTGATACGGATGGTCGACGATTGCATCGGCGTTGGCCGATCCGCCAAAGTCAGCGCCGCTGGCCGGTACACCGCCAATCGGTCCGGCTTCGACAGTCAGTGTCAGCTGATCGCCGATACCTTCTTCATTGGCTACACTGGAGACGCCTTCCGGAATCCCGATGCCCAAGTTGACGACGGCGTTGGGTACGAGTTCCATCGCAGCCCGGCGGGCAATGACCTTACGGGCGTTGAGTGCCATCGGCGGAATCTGGGACAGAGGCATACGCATTTCACCGGTATAGGCCGGGTTCTGGACCTGACGGACCTTGGACAAGACGATGTAGTCGACGTCGATGCCCGGCAGGACGACGTGTTTCGGCGGAATCGTCCGGTTTTCGGCCAACGTTTCGACCTGGACGATGACCATGCCGCCGCTGGCTTTGGCTGCCAGGGCCATGGGCAGGAGCTCCATGCGGACTTCTTCGTTATCCGTTGATACGTTACCGTTCAAGTCGGCACAGGTCCCGTGGACGATAGCGACGTCAATGGGGAACGGTTTGTACCACAAGTATTCTTCACCATCCAATTCCTTCACTTCTACCAGGTCTTCCTTGGTGATGCTGTTCAATTTACCGCCTTCAATGCGGGGGTCGACGAACGTATTGAGGCCGACGCGGGTGAAGAGGCCCGGCTTGCGGCCGGCAATGCTGCGGAACCACTGAGCCATCGTACCCTGCGGCAGGTTGTAGCCTTCGACCTTGTTGTCCATGACCAGTTTACCCAGTTTGGGAGCCAGGTTATAATGACCGGCAATGACCCGTTTCAGCATGCCTTCATGGGCGAAATGGCTGGCACCTTTGCTCACACCGTCACCGATGCCGGCTGTATGGACCAGTGTCAGCTGCTGCGGATATCCGGTCTTGGTAAAGCGGTCTTCCAGGGCCTGCAATACTTCTTCCGGTAATGCACACTGTGCAAAACCACAAACGGCGATAGTCGAACGATTCTTAATAAGCGATGCTGCATTTTCTGCTGTAATCAGTTTTGCCATGATGACTCCCTCCTTATAGATTGCCTTGCTTATCTTCGATGAGCTCTTTTTCTTCTCATCTTCTGACTTTAGTATAGCCCTGTTTTCCCTTGAAAAATACGCACAAAGCCGTGACAAAAGATGAAAAAGTTGCCCGAAAGATGACAAACGTGACAAGGTCTTTCCTTGAAGGTGTCCCGCCGCAGCTATATAATGAATGTAAAGAATATACACACATTCAATTTTACCATCAAAGGGGTCTTAGTTATGAATCCTTATGCAGAAGTCCTCAAGCAGCTGCTGCAATACACGGAGACGAAATATACGACCTTATCCCAGGCTATCGACTACGACATGTCCTATATCAGCAAATGGGTCAACGGCGCCCGCCTGCCGGCTTCGCGCCACGCCGATCGCATCCACGAAGACATGGCCCGCTTCTTTGCCGATACCGCCCAGAAACAGCACCAGGAAGACGACTTGAACCGTATCTTCTCCTTTGCCGACGACGGCCAGGATCTGGCGTTCCATCTCTACGGGCTGCTCAGCCAGGCCTATCGCCAGGCCCAGATCAAGACGGGAAAAAATGAAAACCGCGACCAAGCTATCCATTTCTATGCCGGCCGTGCGGACTGCCACACGGCCCTGCGCCAGCTCCTCCACCAATACATCGAAGGCCTCCCGTCTCAGGGGATGCTGGTCATGACCGGCCAGTTCCACGTCCTCGACCAGAATGGCATCTGGCAGATTCTGGAAGAATGTCACAATGACCACTGGTCCTGTGATGTCCACTTAGGCCTGAAAATGGATGTCTTCGCCGCCCACATGCCCCAATCCGTCAGTAGCCTCTACCAGTGCCTGGACCATCTGCTGACTTATAATTTCACCATGCATGAAATCAATCACGAGTCGTACCGCAACATCATCGTCCTCAAAGATGCCTTCGCTTACCTCTATTACGTCGACGGCGACGATTACATCGACATGTGCCTGACCATCACCGACCCGGTCCAAGTCCGGGAAATCTATAAGAAATGCTGCGCCTATATGATGGTCCAGCCGGTCCTCATGGAACCCCGCCAAACGCTGGGCATGGAACGCTTTGGCTACCGGGACATCTTCTTTACGTCCAATAAGTACCTCTTTTTCCTGACGAATGGCCTGGAATTTCTCCTCCCCGACGAAGTCTATACGTCCCTGTGCCAGCTCGTCGACAAAGGGAAATACCCTAACGCCACTAAAGAATGGGTCCGCCGCATCCAGTACATCTGGTACCGCATCATCGAGCAGGGCCGCATGAAAATCATTATGCCCAAAAATTCTATCATCCGCTACCTGGAAACGGGCTGTTTCTACCTGACCGACATGAACTACCAAATGACGCCAGACGAAAGAAAGGCCCAGCTCAACCTCATCGTTGAAAAGATGAAGCAGAACCCGGCCATTACCTGTGGGATTCTCCTCCCGGCACCGGGAGAAAGCAGTTATACGAATTTTTCTAATCTCGCCTTTTACGGCAACTACACGTCAGCTTTCTAAAAAAAGAACACGCACCACATCCTGCCGCAGACCAAACCGATTTACTTGCTCAACAACCCTCAGCTCATCACCTGTATGCATGAGTTCTTCGACGACCTGAGCCGTTCGCCCCAGTACAAAGGCTTCTCTGCCGAAAATGTCGACGCCCTGCGGGGCCTCATCATGCCGCTCATGACAGTCCTGACAGAAGAAAACGGCGACGCCTAGTGTTCCGGCTGGGAAATACCGCGGACCGTAATCTTGAGGATTTCGACGGCCATGCCCGTCGTGTATTCTACTTCCTGCTGGATAGCCTTGCGGATGCGGCTCATAAGCTTCTTGATGTTCTGGCCATAGGCGATGGTCAGGGACAGGATGATAGCCAGGCCGTTGCGCGTTGAATTGTAATTGATGGCCACCCGCAGACGGTTGATCTTGGTGACGCCGCCATTTTGTTTCAACGCATGACGCACTAAGGCTTCCAGTACTTCGTTCGAAAAGGTCAGCTTGCCATAATAGCTGAAGACAGGCCGGACGACGGATCGTTCAAAGTTGGAAATCTGCTTGCCGTTACGGCCGTAGAAGAAGGAGCGTATCGGGTCCAGGAGATAGCCCTGGAAATGGGGCTTCAGTTCCATCGTCGGCACGGGGATGATATGCTTGCCTTCTTTCAGGCGGATAGCCCGGGCCTTGGCGATCTCGGACGGGCACGATACATCCTCGATGCGGATGAACTGCGACGCTTCCGGCAGATCCAAGGCCTGGCAGATGCGGTGGATCATGTGTTTCGACGTCCCCAGGATGAGCAGTTTCGGCGGATGGACTCTCGCCAACGCCGCCCGCATGGCTGCTGCATCTTCAGGCTTGTTGAAAATGGCCCGGCGCACGGCCTTCAGGCGGTTCGTCTCTTCCTTGGCCGACCGGCCGGCAACGATACGGTTGTGGTCGATGAGCAGGCCGTCGTCGATGATGGTCTGGATATCGTGGTCATAGGCAACGACCAGGGCATGATGGCTCTTGCCGGTACCACTGGCCCCAATAAAACCGAAAACTTCCATGAATCTCACCTGCTTTTCTTAAAGCTTATCCTTTTACATCATTCAGTAAGGCTTTTACAGCTTGGGCATCGACGGTGAAAACGCCGACCTTTTCCGGGAAGCGCCCTGTCGTGCCGTGGAAATCAGAGCCGCCGCTGACGTACCAATGACGGTCCTCGGCCAGTTTCAAAAATTCCTTATAACGGCCGCGGTTCTTGGGATGATAGACTTCGACGCCGTCAAAGTCATGGGCCAGGACCTGGTCCAGCGTCCGCTTGAGCAGTCCCGGATGGGCCAGGACGGCAATGCCCCCGGCCTGGCGGATAAGGGCGACACAGTCGTCGATGCTGCGGCGGTGATACGGCACGTAGGCTGGACCCCCGCGATAGAGGAGCTTATCAAAGACCGTCTTGACGTCCGGGAAATAGCCTTTGGCCACGAGCTGGCGGGCAATATGGGGCCGGCCGACGGTGCCGCCCTGTCGCAGCGTCGCTTCGATGGCACTGCGGTCGATATCATAACCAAGCGCCCGGCAGCGGTCGACGATTTCCAAGGCCCTGTTGAAGCGCCGTTCCTTGAACTGGGCGCAGTAAGCCTGCAGCCCTTCATCAGCCGTATCAATGCCGTACCCCAGGATATGGACATCTTCGCCGTCACATTCCGAACTGATTTCAATAGCCGGGATGACGCGGACGCCTGGTGCAAAAGAATGGCTGCCATCATAGGCGGCGACGGTATCGTGGTCAGAAATGGCCATGACACTGAGCTTGGCATCGACAGCCATCCGGGTCAGCTGCTCCGGTGTATAGACACCATCGGAGCAGGTCGTGTGCATGTGTAAGTCTACGAGCATGGGAAGCCTCCCTGTAATAAATGAAGAATCGATTTGATGCCGACGCCGGTCGCCCCGATGAGGCCCGTTTCGTCGGCTTTTTCATTGAAAGCCGGACCGGCAATATCCAAGTGGATCCACGGCGTGCCGTCGTGGACGAACTGCTTGAGGAAGAGGCCTGCCGTAATCGCGCCGGCTTCGGGACCGCCGACGTTCTTCAAATCGGCTACGTCGCTTTCCAGGAGCTTTTCATATTCTTCATCAGCCGGCAGCTGCCATATCTTTTCGTGGACTTCCGTAGCGGCCTGGAAGAAATGGTTCATCCACTCCTGGTCGTTGCCGATCATGCCCGTCCGGACAGTCCCCAAAGCCGTCACGCAGGCGCCGGTCAAAGTCGCCAGGTCGATGAGGCGCGTCGCCCCTTTTTCCTGGGCATATGTCAGGGCGTCGGCCAGGATGAGCCTTCCTTCGGCATCGGTATTCTTGACTTCTACGGTCTTGCCATTATACATGGTCAGGATATCATCGACATGATAGGCCATACCGGAAGGAATATTTTCGACCAGCGGGATGACCGCCAGGACATTGACGGGATACTTGAGCAGCATCAACGCCCGCATGACGCCGACAGCTGCTGCGGCCCCAGCCATATCGTCCTTCATAAATTCCAGATTGGCATGACTTTTAAGGGACAAGCCGCCGCTGTCATAGGTGACGCCCTTGCCGACGATGCCTAGGACTTCCCGGCTGTTAGGGTCCCCCTGATAGGCGATGGACAAGAGCTGCGGCGGATTCATGCTGCCCTTGCCGACGGCGACGATGCCGCCCATATGGCGTTTTTCCAAAGTCCACTTATTGAGGTTCTCAATGAGGATATTATCGCCCTTGAGCATCCCGCCGGCGATGTCGGCGAACTTGCGCGGCGTCAAATCGTTCGACGGCATGTTGACCAGATCCCTGGCGGTATAGATGCCTTCATAGACCGAAGTATACATATAGCACATAGAATTGAATTCCTTCGGCCGCAGGCTATGGGTCAGGATATTGATATTGCCAATGGTCCGGCTCTTGGCCTGGCGTTTATAGCGGGTAAATTCATAATTGCGGTACAGCAGGCCATCGATGAGAGAACCCAGATCCATATCCAGGGTATCAGCCATGACAGCCAACTCGCTGACGCCTTCCTTCATAGCCGCTGCCATGAGGCGCCGGGCCATACGGAAATCTTCATACGTCGAATAACGGATGGGCTTCCCTTCCAGGCCGATGAGGAAATATGTCTTAGCCTGACCATCCGACAGGAAATGGAAGACATGGAGGGATGTATATGGTAACACCTCCGGATGCTGTTCAACATAAGCCCGGATGACCATGACATCATCCTTGGGCAACTGACGCAGCGTCGACAAGCGCCGATTGATGCCGACGGCAAGCGTATCCATACCGCCATTGCCATTATAAGTAATCATGCGCATCGCTCACTTTCACTCTATTTACAAATTAAGTATTTGGGGTAAAATCTCACTGCTTTCATTATACATTCGCCGTATCGCCAAAATCAAGAATCGGGAGAAATTCAACTTTCTGTAAATTTTTTAAAAAAAAAGCTTGCAATTCTCTCCGATTTAGTGTATTATACTACATGTGCTCAGGAAACAGCGAGTACGAAGAAAAACAAAACATGGACCATTAGCTCAGCTGGCAGAGCACCTGACTCTTAATCAGGGTGTCCAGGGTTCGATCCCCTGATGGTCCACCATAGCAAAAAAGGGCTTGTCGCACGACGACAAGCCCTTTTGAGTTTTAAGTTTGCAGTTTGTAGTTTTTAGTGGTAGGGGACGTCCTGATAAGGCGTCCCGCTGCGAGATTCAGGTATAACCTGTTCAGAAAAAGCCCGGTAACTTATGCGTAACATACAGCATAAGTTACCGGGCTTTTCTATCCACTATCGTTTAAAATATAATCTTACTTCACGATGACGGCCAGTACGTCGCCGGTCTTTACGTTATCGCCGGGATTGACGCGGATTTCGTGGAGCGTGCCGTCAGCAGTGGCTGTGATGTCGTTCTGCATCTTCATGGCTTCCAAGACGAGGATGATGTCGCCTCGTTTGACGGCTTTGCCAGCTTCCGCTTTAAGAGCCGAAATCTTGCCCGGCATGGGGGCTTTGACCGTAATGGCGCCATCAGGGATCGGGCCGCCTACAGCGGGAGCCGATGTAGATGCCGGTGCAGCCGGAGCCGGTGCGGGAGCTGCCGGAGCGGGTGCCAGTGCAGATGCCTGCGGAGCCGGAGCTGCCACCGGAGTGCCGCCCATTTCTTCGACTTCTACTTCATACGCTTTGCCATTGACAGTAATCTTGAATTTTTTCATATATCTTGTCCTCCTGGATCTAAATACGTTTTCAGTTAACGACTCATGCCACCCAGGCGGGCTGCCATAGCCCAATTTTCCCGATGGCGTTTATAACCGCGCTTCTGCGGACGGATAGAGCGGATAGCTGCCGGTGAATAGCCATAGGCGGCAACAGCAGCCATGATGACGGCGACGACTTCATCCGAAAGCTCCCCTTCCGGAACGGCCTGGTTCCCGTCTGATACGACGGTCATCGGCCGGGCCGCTACGACAGCCGGCTGACGCTGGCCGACAGGGACGACGGGGTGGGTCAGTTCCTGTTTTTCCGGTTGTGTCGGTTGCGGCTGGACCGTCTTTTCAGATTTTACAGCTTCCTTCAAGTCCTGGACGGCTTCTGCCAGGTCTTTGACGCTCTGCTGGAAATCGGCGACATCCTTCATCTTATCTTCCAAGGCACGGAAGCGGGTATTATAGTACCGGCTCAGGACCAAGGTCATGGCAATCAACAGGACGATGACGGCAAATTGAATTTCTATCATACGGCAGCCTCCTTATAACGGCATGTTGCCGTGCTTCTTCGACGGCCGTTCTTCCCGTTTGCTGTAAAGCATTGCCAAGGCGCTGATGATGCGCGGCCGCGTTTCCTTCGGTTCGATGACGCAATCGATCTGGCCGTGTTCAGCAGCTTTATAAGGCGTCGAGAATTCATTGATATATTCTTGCTTCTTCTTTTCCTTTTCCGGATCGTGTTTGAAGATGATATTGGCTGCGCCATCGGGACCCATGACGGCGATTTCTGCCGACGGCCAGGCCATGACCATGTCAGCACCGAGCTGACGGCAGCACATGGCGATATAGGCTCCGCCGTATGCTTTGCGGGTGACGACAGTAATCTTGGGAACCGTCGCTTCACAATAGGCATAGAGCATCTTGGCGCCGTGGCGGATGATACCACCGTATTCCTGGGTCGTCCCAGGCAGGAAGCCCGGTACATCGACGAAGGTGACGACAGGGATATTAAAGCTGTCGCAGAAGCGGATGAAACGGGCTGCTTTGTCGGACGCATTGATATCCAGGCAGCCGGCGAGGAACTTCGGTTGGTTGGCGATGATGCCGACAGTCTGGCCGTCAAAGCGGGCAAAGCAGGTGATGATGTTCAGGGCATAGTTTTCCAATACCTGGAATACGTTGCCGTCGTCGACGCAGGCTTTGATGACGTCGAGCATATCGTAAGGCATGCTGCTGTTATCGGGAATGACCGAATTGAGGCTTTCATCTTCACGGTTCGGATCATCATCGGAATCGATGACCGGCGCTTCTTCCATGTTGTTGCTGGGCAGGAAATCGAGGAGGGCCTTGATTTTTTCGATGCAGTCATCTTCATTTTCACAGGCAAAGTGAGCGACGCCGGAAATAGAGCTGTGCGTCATGGCGCCGCCCAGTTCTTCGGCCGTTACTTCTTCGGCTGTGACTGACTTGATGACGGCCGGACCCGTAAGGAACATGTCCGACGTATTCTTGACCATGAAGACGAAGTCCATCAAGGCCGGGCTGTATACAGCACCGCCGGCGCAGGGCCCCATGATGACGGCGATCTGCGGGATGACGCCAGATGCAGCCGTATTATTCATGAAAATGCGGCCAAACCCGGACAGGGCATCGACGCCTTCCTGGATGCGGGCACCGCCAGAATCATTGATGCCGATGACAGGCGCCCCCATCTTCAGGGCCATTTCCTGCATCTGGGCAATCTTGTGGGCATGCATTTCGCCAAGAGAACCGCCTTCGACGGTAAAATCTTCGGCGTAGGCGAAGACCAGACGGCCGCGGACCGTACCGTAGCCGGTAACGACGCCATCGCCGGGGATTTCCTTTTCCTGCATGTTGAAATTCATGCAGCGATGATGGATGAACTGCCCCATTTCAGTAAAGCTGCCTTCATCAAATAATTTAGCCAGCCGTTCGCGGGCTGTCATCTTACCTTTTTTATGTTGCGAATCGATTCGCTTCTGACCGCCGCCCAGCTCGATTTTCGCGAGCTTTTCATGGAGCTGGTCAATCTTTTCCTGAACTGTAGCCATTCATATACCTCCAGTATCAAAAGTATTTCATCAGGTCACATAACAATTAATTATATCATAGAATATTCAATTTTTATAGTCTTGCGCCTATACCGTTCAGTACTGGCCGCGGACGACTTCCACCTTCTTCCCGCAAAAGGCGATCCCGTATTTCCATACCGTCTGGATTCCCCGCCGGCGAAATTCCGTCACATATTCCCGCTCTTCAATCTGCTGCAACGCCTCCTTGGCCTTATCAGCCATGTCTGCTTCACTGGCAGCTACCTTAAATTCCATGATGACGCCGGCCTTCTCTACATCCTTGGGAATAATGGCCAGGTCAAAGCGGCCGTACCCGCTTTCCCGGTTCGATTCGATGATATAATCAGATGCAAATAACGCCGTCATGCCAAGGACGAAGCCGTGGTAGAAACTTTCTTTATGGGCCGTATCATACACGCTGACCAAGTCCCGAATATACCCTCCCAACAGTTCTGAAAAGGCCTGTCCTTTGCCCGAAAGTAACTCATCGAACATGGTTTCCAGTCGGGACACAGAATAACGGCCTCGCATCTTATCCAAGATTTCAAAGCGGTAAATATCCTGAACTTCCCGATTGGGAATCACTAATTCACAGCGTATGCCGCCAATGCCTCGTCTGCGGCTGACAGCCGTCAAATAGCCTGTCGTCAGCAGCATCGTATACAGCGCATCGGTATCGTGGCCAATGTCTTCATAAATGACACCCTCCCGGATCAAGGCAGTCACTTGGCACCCCTGCAACAAAGCTAGCAAATCACCTTCTGTATCAGCTGTCACGTGGCGCAGCATTTCCCGGATGATACCATTGCCCGATGTATTGACCCAATAGTCGCCGACCTCACCGTGACGGAAAAAATTGATAATCGACCAGGGATTATAAATCTCTGCCCCACCAAAAAGATAGCCGTCATACCATTTCTTCAAGTCGGGCAACGCCTCCGCCATGGTCAGGTCTTCCGCCATCTGGGCCACTTCCTGCGGCGTAAATCCAATGACCTCCCGATAGGCAGCATCCATGACGGAACAGACATCGAGATTATTCAGATCACTGAAAATACTTTCTTTGGCGACCCGCAGGACCCCTGTCAGTACGGCAAAATCTAAGTCGCGATTGCCCTTCAGGACGCTGCCCAAAAACTGTTTCATAAAAGCGATGCACTCTGTATAAAAGCCGTGTTCCCAAGCCTGCTGAATGGGCGCATCGTATTCATCAATCAATAAAATGACCGGCTTGCCAAAATGCTGATGCATCATCTTGACCAGCAGTGCCAGGGCCAGCTGCATTTCATTCTGCCCAGCAGCCTGCTGTTTCAGTGCCAGAAAGCGCCTGCGCAAGTCCGGATTGACAGACGGACTATCAGCTAAATAATCATGGTCAATGAACCAGTAGCTGATCCAGGAACTCAGGGATTGCAGCATCTGCGGCCACGTGAGGTCCTTCAAATCCTTCAAGGACAAGAACAATACCGGATACTGGCCGCGCTGGGCCATGTAATCTTCCCCAGCTCGGTCGATAGCCAGGCCGTCGAAGAGGTGGCGGCTCTGTGCTTCTTTTTCAATAGAGAAGAAGTACTCCAGCATACTCAGGGTCAAGGTCTTGCCGAACCGCCGGGGCCGCGTAATCAGCGTCACCGCACTGTGCCCGTCGATGAGCTGGCGGATAAAGTCCGTCTTATCGACAAAATAATAATGCTTGCTCCGTATATCCCAAAAATTATCGACACCAATCGGCATCTGCCACTTCATAGCCTCACCTGCTTTCTTTTATTTCATTATAGCAAGAATCACGGGAAACAAAAAGAGGAGCCATCCCATGAGGATTTCTGCCCCATGCCTGACTCCTCGAGCTCATAACTCCACAATCTTAATGTCTTTGACGTATTTTCCCTGACTTCGCAGCCACATTTCGATGCCTTTCCCGTAGACTTCCGCTTCCAACTGGTACGTCCCGTTATCTTCACTCAGTATCTTCGCCGTCGGCAGGCGGTCCAAGATGGCGTCGATGTCGTAGCCCGTATAGGTGAACGTGACGCGCTGCAGCCGACCACCATACATGAACTGGACGCGCTTGCGGAACTCGCCTTCCTGGAAACGCCGGTTATAAGGAATGTGGAACGTCTCTTTTTCGACATTCAAGGTCTTGATTCGGTCCAAGCGGTAAATGGTCGGCGTAATGTCCCGGGCGCTTTCATAGATTTTTTCGATATCCTTGTCGTCGATGAAAGCGATGAGATAGAAATAATACTCCGAAAAGAGCAGGGCCAGCGGCTTCAGCCGCCGCTTAACGATTTTCCGGTCCTTCAGCCGACCATAAGACACGTCGACGTAGCGGTGCTGCTGGATGGCCTCGCCAAGATGCCACATCGTATCGAGGAAACTCGTCCGGTGCCGCGGTTCCACATAATGGAAAGCCTCATTGTTGACCAGCTGAGTCACCATAGCCTGATTCGATGCTGGCACACAGCAGGCAATCACCTTGTGCAGCATGTCCTCCATTTCCGTTTTGACGAAAGCCCGGCTGTCGAGCAAAATCTTGCACAACGCCAAGATTTCACTATTGGACAACTTCTGCGCCTGGCCGCCTTCCATGCGGTAGCCCTTATCGACATAATCATAGACAATATCACAAGGCGTCCCATCGCCAAGGGCCATGCCATTGCGGCAGAAAGCCCGGATATCCTCAATATCCCGCTGGATACTGCGCTCATTCACACCATACTGCTGGGCCGCCGCTGCCTTCTGAATCGTCCGCCCGCCCAAGAGCTGCGAATACAGGGCCAGTACCCGCGAAACCTTATCTTCTTTCAAATAAACACATCCTTTCAAGAAGGCTCCCATCATAGGGGAGCTGGCCGCCAACGGCGGTCTGAGAGGTTGCCCCGCTTTAAATCGTAATCGTCATCGTAATGGGCTGGGCCAACCCATACCACCGGGCGATAATATAAAGGACCAGCACGTATAACAGCACATTGACCATCACACAGCGGACACGATGCCGATTTTCCTGGGCCTCCTTCTTGGGGGCAAAAATACCGACGAGCAGTCCCAAAAAGCCAAGGGTAATAAAAATCAGCAGGCCCCTCGTAAGCCAATCGCCACTGTTCCATCCCGTCTCATAGACAGTTAAAAAATTGACACCAAGGCCATAAATAAAGGGCCATAAAACCTGTATCAAAATATAAAATAAAGGCCGCAAAATAAACCATTTAATCAGCCAGGCAACGCCTTGAGCCACAGCCGTCCCCATCTTTTACGTCCTCACGCCCTTCTCAAATCTTACAGACAAACTGATTACACGACTGTACACCGCGGGTCTTTATGTTCCGCACCATACACTGGTTCTCAGCCAGCGGATCGTACTCCCAAAAACCGACAATCGGCGCCTTCGGCCGGATGGCCTGGTTCATCGGGTCGTACCAGTGCTTACAAAAAGCACACTTATGGGAAGCGGGATGATTCAAATTCATGAGTTCCATCATATATGACCTCCTTAATCCATCTCATCAGGCGATACATTGATGACTTCGACAGCTACTTCCCCATTTTCCATATGCCGGGCTTCCAGAATAAACATTTCCTTGGCCTTATTGCCAATAATCTGCGTCGAATATGCATCGAAGCCACCGCCAATCAGACCGCCGACGAGGGGAATGGCCTTCCCTAAATTAATGGCGCTCTTCGTCCCGAAACGCGACAACAACCGCATCGTAACCGTCCGATTGATGCGGTTGAAGAGCACTGCCGACAACCGTTGAATCGCCTTAGCCGTCAACGTCGTCCCCACCTTGATACCAGCCTGTTTCAATACTTCCTTGAGCTGGTTGCCGCAAAGACAGGCGATGACCAGCGTCCGCACCCGGTCGCTCTGCAAATCATAGCCGCCCATATGAGCAATGGCCGCAATCATCTGAAGCTGCATATACAGCACACTGAGGACATTGGCCGGCAAAGCCACGGGCAGCGTAATAGCGCCGCCTAAACTCGTCAGAAAGCCCGAAGCCCCGCACTTGATGACCTGATTGCGGATCAACATATCCACCTGTTTCTCCAAATCACCACCCGTCGCCATATATTCCGCCGCCAGCGCCTCAGCCCCCTTCATACCGGCAATGCCGCTGAGGGCCTTATCATAAGACATTGACAAAGCTTTTCCCATAGCCGTTACGTCCATAGTATCACCTTACCCTAACATCTAAATTCTTCCTATACCTATATCATAGCAGATGGCGACGACAAATACTGTCATTTTGAGAAAACCAGGTGCTTTTTTGCAAAGCACCTGGCCCTTTTTATTAAATCATTCCACGCTGCCCCGATATCGGTTTTATTTTTTTGACTTCTTGAGGCGTTGCTTTCGGTGAAGGCGGAAGCAAATCCACTTTTTGCAAGGCTTCATTAATATGTTTCAACAACTCATCACGCGAAATGCCATAAGAATCTCCGGTATAGAGGCGTAACGTTTTCATAGTCAAGGTACCGCGTTCATAGAGCTGGACGAGCATTGCCGTTTCCAAAGCACTGCGGCAGGCCTTTTTCTCAAGCGCCTGGGCCAGACAAGCAAAAATCAAGGGATGAAAAGTAGCTTCCTCAGGCGCTGCCCAAGAAAGGTGGCTCAGGTTGAAATAAGAAGCATTATTCAAACTTTCAATAACTTCTTCCCAAGTAGCAGGAATGTGCGGCAGCCTCCCCTGGCGATAGTAAAAGGAACCCCAATCGGCCTTCCCGTCACCGGAAGCTTTTAGCGTCACATCCAGCAATCGGGTCGTCACACCGCCCTGTACAGCTGTGGTTTCAGGCAACAACTGCAGGGAATAGCGCTTTCCCTCCTGATAAGTCCCCTTGCACAAGCTTTTTAAAGACAATTTCTGCTGTAAAAACCAGAGTGACCCCTGCTTCCATAACATGCCGGGCTGGATGAGGATATCGTCGTCCGTCGCTTCGTATTCCAGACCACAGATAACACCTTCCGAGAGGCTGCGGCAATATAACTGTAGCGTCTGCCGCGGCCAGGCATATAAAAGGTCCAGCATTTCCTTCGTCAGGATACGGCCTTTGGTAAAAACAGTGTCCCTATTTTCAAACATATTCTCACCGCTTCCCATCAAAGAACGTCATCAGCGAATCCGATTCAAAACTGTAATAGCAAGGGCCTTTTTGTAAACGGAGTTCCTGGATGCCTTGGTCATTGATTCTCCTTACCTGAAACAGGTAAACCCCATAGCCGTCCTTCGCTGGGACTGCAAAGATGCCATATTCTTCATGCTTTTCTGAATCTGTAGCGGTCCTCCCTAACTGCCTTCTAAGGGTGCTTTCAATAGCCTCATAATAGTCATCGCAAACGTCGCCTTTGATGAGGGAAAATAAATCATCATATGTAATATCTTTTGCATCGCTGCGGTTAAAGGCAAAGTCAAAGGAATTTACGATTTCATCCGGTTCTTCTCTCTTCCGCACTTGGAAAAGAGAACGGCTGGCTGTCGTCGGGAAGAAAGCCACATGGAGTCCGATGCTGCCATCATCATTCCGATGTAATAACGAAATGTCTTCGGCCTGCGGATGCGCTGCATCTTTGCGGACTAACATCAAATCATACAGGAGTTTAGGCGTAAGCGATTGAATGACCGGTTCAAACCGTCCTTCGTCTTTATCCATATTGTAACGGATACTGCCTTCCAGGCAGTCCAGTTTAAGCTGTTCATCGTCAATCTTTTTGTCGCCCTTGCTGCGAAGGCACCGGCCGGGAATAAATTCTTTCAGCAGCTGGGCAAACAAATCGATTTTACAGGACTGCCCAGATAAGCGGTAGTTGAAATTATACGTTTCCCTTTCCAAGTCATCTACAGGCAGGACGCGGGTCCATAAATAATAAATATCGGCATATAATAGCCGTTCAATGTCGGTAATCGTAATCCGCAGCCCTTCTAAAGGTTTTTCCTTCTTCTCTAATTTCCCTTTTTCATTTCTCCTATAGAGATAATACATGTCCTGCGTCCCAATACCGACTTCCAGGTCTTTTTCATCATCGAAATCCAAGGATACCCTGTCTTTTTGCGTCTGGTAAAAAGATTTTTTATAAGCTTCGGCCATCTGCCACAAATAATAGAAATTACGCTTGACATATAATTTATCTGTCCTCATCCGTTCTTCAGCAAAGCGGGTCGGAATCAGCTTTTCTGCTTCTGCATAGGCATTTTCTACGTTTTGGTAAATCTTTTCCCACCCTGCCTTTCTTTCGTCATCAATGAGGTTGAGGATAGCATTTTCATCCATGATGAGTTCCTTCATGGAAATATCCTTTTGATGGGCCTGATGATAAGCCATCTTGATTTTCAGCATCTGTAAGATACGGAATGTCAAGTTGTTGCCGCCAAAATTCGAATCGCCGTTTTCAAATCCCGTCTTGATTTCCAAGCGGGGACAGCTGCCAGCTGCTCCATCTTGAGAAATGGTATAATCGCAACGGGCCAGATCCGTCGTTCCACCGCCGCAGTCGCTGATCATGATAGGCAAACCCTGACCGGATTCCATATTATTCAATTTGTTGGCAATGAACTGGTAGACGATAGCAATGCCTTCATCCAAACTGGAACTACTGCGTAAAACTGTATATTCACCATTAAACAAATCCTTCATAGCATTGATAAAGGAATCTTTCAACTTGACCGGTGCCGTAAAATGAAGCCGTTCAAATTTTTTCTTGAAGAATTTTTCTTCCGCCGTATGGATGACGAAATCCAAATAGGCTTTGATGATTTCCTTATGCTGGACTTTTCCCCGCCGTCCTTGTTCATCGTAAATTTCTTCTTCTGAGTCGAGGTCATTGATCCAGCGCTTGATTTCATAAAATACACTGGCCGTCGTACAGTAATCTTTTTCTCTTACTTTTTGTAAGGCTTCATAACCAAAGAGATACGTAACCTTCTTGTCTTCTATTTTTTGGACATAGACGATGGTCGGTACCATCCGGCGTTCAGCTATAGCCCCATTGCTCTTATCGATGAACTTGACGATTTCTATGCTATCGTCGTCGGAAAGAATACCATAGGACCCGGCTGTCGTATTGCTCGTACCAAAGTCGATACAAAGGGTCCGGTCCGTCTTTTCCATTTCTTGGAAGTAAACGTAGCACGTAACCAAATACGCTTCAGGGACGTTATCGGGATTCAAGGGCCTTTGATTCAATACAGCAGCGGCTTCCTGGGAAAACAGCAGGACCTGGCATTGCGTATGACTGCGGAAAAAGTCATAATCAATATCTTCAGCTGCAAAAACCAAATGGATTTCGTCATTAGCATCTTTTTCCAAATGACCCGAAGCGACTACTTCCCCCTTCTTCTCATCAAGGCCAATCAAAGCAGCGGCCCCGAAATATAAGGAATAGTCTTCGCTTTCCAAACAAAAATCATCCTGCACGCCAATGGGGAGTCTGTCGACGACAATCGGGCTGTCTGAAACTTGGATAGCTCCATCATCAATGATTTTGCATTTAGCGCTTTTTTGCAGTGTTTCATATAACCACTGCAAATCCATCTTCGTCAAAGGAACATTCTCTTCTTGTTTTTCTTCTTTTGAAACAAGATTCTCAGCCTGATCTTGTTTCGACGTTGCGACATTCTTTTTGGCAGGGGCTTTTGCTTGTGGAATAGATAAGGTGAACCCGATTTCAATCAATCTCGTATACTGTGCTTTTTGTTTAAAACGTGAGATAGTTTTAGATTCTTTATTAAAATATGCCAAAAGGTCTTCAACTAATTCCTTTAAATCGCTCGTTGCAACTCTAGTACTTTTTAAATATTCAATAATTTCATTTTTAGTTCGCTTATTCAATAAAGCACCAAAAACATCTTCATTCGTTTCTGAAGCAAGAATTTTAAAATCATCCAGAGATATTTCCAATGGCATGGAACACTCTGCCATAACATTCTCAACATAACTGCTCATATATTTTCACTCCTATTCTTTTAAACGGATTCTTTCTGAAATAGTCTTAAAAGTATCTGCCAATTCACTCATGGAGTCTATGGTGTAAACAAAGTCCGGGCTGGCATATCGTTTCAGCATCGCACGATCCACGGAGTCACCGGCACCTACACAGATAATCGTAATGCCCTGATTTTTCAGCTGTGTCGCCAAACTACGTGCTTGTGTGGAATCGTCTAAAAAGTAACCGTCTGTAATGACGAGTATGAATTTCCGGGAATCATCAGCTGTAAACAAATCTCTTGCCGCTGTTAAAGCTGGATGTATCTGAGTGCCAGCCGGACGAGAATTAATATCCTTAGCAACATTTGCCAAATTACTTAACGAATGAGTGAGGGGAACCTCAACGCGGGTATCATCATCATAAGTAAGTAGGGCTACCCGGTTCTGCCGCAAATCGACGAGTTCTCTGATTAAAGTCAGATAAGCATCTACAGCCGCCTTCATACTGGTCGTTCCACACATCGGTCCTTTAGAAATATTACGACTCATGCTCCCGGAAGTATCCAGCAAGACCACCATATCCGTAGATACAGCCGGTGTCCGGGACGTCTTTTGTTTTTCACCTTTGCGGATTGTAATTTGTTTGGAAATCCCGCTTTCTTCATCCTTAGCCGTTACCGTCAGGCAGCCGCTCTGGTCATAAGAAAAGGTGACGTTGATATCGACTTTTCCCGCCCGTTCAGCCGGGATATCTGTCAATTCCATGCTGCCATAAAAATCATGGTTAGCAATATCTTTTTTATCTTCACAATCCGAACCGGCTTCATAGATATCGATAGGGATGACGGTCTGGAAATCCCGCGTCGTCGTGTAATGGCGTGTTTTTTCACAAGGATAGACATCGCCTTTTTCTAAGATTTTAGATAATACGGCTTTCCCATTTTCATCGGCCTGGACGCCTAATGAATGGGCAATGATATCTTCGATGACCACGGTCTGTTCACATTCCGTTTCCATCCCGCCGCGCAAGGATTCCGCAACGTAGCAGGCTCCTGTCGCAACGATTGTTGTCAAGTCCATCTGCGTGTCGATAGGCTGCTGGAAAATCTGCCCCATTTCCGCCTGGATATAAGGGATATAACAGCTGCCGCCGGCTAAGACAATCGTGGCGATATCATCCGGCGTAAATTTTTGGGACTGACTGATGAAACGGTGGACCCGCGTAAAGATTTTATCGTATAAGGGCTGGCAGATGGCGTCAAACTGATTGCGTGTAAGCGTTTCCTCAAAGCTATACGTTTCTTCTCCATACTGAAACAATTCAGGAATCATCACTGCCGTTTCTTCCTGTTCACTGAGTTCCGTCTTGGCCGTTTCTGCTGCATCCCGAATACTATGCAGGACGCTGTAGTAACTGTTAAGCTCAAAACCCGATGCTTCAGCAGAAGACAAATCTACGCCGCAGTCTTTTTTGATTGTCTGGATGAAGTGATTCTGCAGACACCTGTCAAAGTCATCGCCACCCAAGTGACGGTCGCCATCGATATCCAGCGCCCGATAGGTATGATGCAGATTATCGGCTTCTAATACACTCAAGTCAAAAGTGCCGCCGCCGAGGTCAGCGACCAGGATTTTCTTATCCAGTTCCAGGTCCTGGCCGGCTGCGACAGCAGCGGCCATCGGTTCCGTAATGATTTGCAGTACTTCGATACCCGCTGCCTGACCGGCTTTCTTCGTTTCATCACGCTGATTAGAATTGAAATAAGCCGGTACCGTGATGACGGCGCGGACGACGGCATCGTCATCGCACTTCATAGCTTTGATGACGGCCTGGCGGACGGCTTTTAAGATTTCTGTTGCTACTTCTGTCGGCGTAAAAGTCAGGCCGTGGCAATTCCAGATTTTTGCGGCATTGCCCATATCGGTCTTAGAAGAGCGGATCCCGTTCTGTGGATCCAGACTCATCCGTTTTTTAGCAATATCGCCTACATAGACTTTTTTTCTTTCATCGACATAGAGTACTGACGGAATCAATTTCCCGCTTCCCGGGAACTTGGCCAAACGCAGTTTGCCTTTCCGTAAAAAACAGGCCAGCGTATTCGTCGTACCTAAGTCAATGCCTGCATAAATTTCTTCGCTCATGTTCATCACCTATTCATTATTATTTATCCGAATCATCCTGTCTAAGATAGTCAATTCCCTCAATAGGGATTCTATTACTTTCTATTTTATCAATATTTTCAGTTTCCCCTGGATGCTTATACGTAGCAAGTTCATTGTTTAATTTTGTTATTTCATCATCCTTTTTTTTCAAAATCTCTTTATATTCTGCTTCTAAATGTTTCTTTTTAGTCCTTAAATCGTCGTTCTCACGGCACTTAGCATTAAGTTCCTGATTCTGCTTTTCTAACTTTTCTTTACATTCTTTCTTATCAACTTCTAACTGATGAATCTGCTCTCGAAGTTCTTTTTTAGATTTATCTGCCTCTTCAAACTTACGGCTTTTTTTCCTTAAATCATCATAATCATCTGCAAGTTTTTTTTCATCTTTTTTTATCGCTTCTTCTCTTTCATCTAATTTTACTTTTTTGTCTTTCAACACCTTTTCTTGCTGTTCTATTTTCGTCTGTTGCTCTGCCAAGAAGTCACGATATTTATCCACACTTTCTACATTATTCTTTAAGGCAGCAATCTGATGATCCACTTCTTGAGTCAGTGTCTTGGCATCCCTCTTTTCTTGTTCAAGCAAACCAGTCAATCGCTGTATTTTACGTTCTGAATCCGTACGCTGAGCAACAAGCTGCTGCTTCAATCGGCTAATTTCTTCTTTAAAACGCTTAGCTTCAACTGCTTTTTCAGCTTCTGACTGACATAAAGCCTGATATAAATGGTCTTGCACGGCCTGCAAATCTTGTGTCAGCGATTTACCATAGCTGTGTAACTTTTCATATTTTTCATCCATACTATTCGCCTCCTATAGGAACTGTCAGCTGTTCAATGGGAATAATATCCCGCTCAGCTTCGGTCTGGCCTTCTTTTTGTATAAACGTCGTCACATGAATCTGTTCCTGCACATCGATTTTCATTTTGTACAAGATAGAGCCAGCCCCAGGATATTTAGAAGCATCTAAATGCAAACTGCCAATATAGACCGGGTCCTGATGTTCTGACTCAGCCGTTAGGAATTGCTGATATACGGGGACCGTATAGGCAAGAGTCTCTAAATAAGGCCGTTTCCAAGACCGATAGCCCGTAACAAATCCCGGCAGGACATTCCGATGGATGCAGGGCTGGAACCGCTTGTGTTCCAGAAATCCGATAGCGTAAGGAATCCGATTCTTGGCGATGATTTCTGTTTCATCACCTGCACAAATCGCGCCATAGCGGGCCGCTCCTTCCGCGACAGCCGTATACATATCTTCATCCAAATCTTCATCGTCATCGAATACTTCGTCACCTGCATAGTCTTTCAGCAACTGCCGAAAATAAGGGATGTACGACGTCCCGCCAAAAGTGCGGATCCACGAAAGCGGCATATCGGCTTCGTCCATGACGACATCCAGGGCATCGCGGATGCGCTGGCCAATATCAGAATCTTTTAAGAGTTGCTCTACTTCCTCCTGAGTAATTGTCATATCATGATTTGAGCCATCTTTGGCAGTAATAAAGATACTGCTTTCCTCTTCGCCACCATCGGGATCAAACAGACTTTCTTTAGCATAGGCAATGTTCTGCAGGATTTCGGCTTTTGTCGCTCCTCCCTCATCGTCTTTCAACAGCGTCTCCATATCGTCAGGATATTTCTTTTTCAATAAGTCTTCATAAATAGCCTGGTCGATGTCCAAGCCACCATATAGGAGGCCGGTAGCCGCTAATTCTCTGATTTCCACTTCATCATCATCGGGAATCAGCTGCAACAAACTGATGTCCAGCGTAGAACCGCCAAAATCAAAGATTAAGCCCAATTCTTCATCGTCAACATCATCTAAATCGGTTTGAGAAAACAACGCGGCAAAGGGTTCGGTAATAATCCGCTTGACCGGCACTCCAGCCTGCAAAGCCGCCTGATAGAGACAGTTCTTCTGGACCATCGAAAAACATACGGGAACAGTCAGCGTAATATCCCAGCAGTTGGCATCTGCTTGGATCTTGGTCATTTCCTGCCAGACACAGGAAAAAATATCCTGGACTACCTCCCCGGCCGTGACGGATTTTCCTAAATGGGGTATCTCCTGCCGCCAGTCGGGCTGTTCTAATTTTGTCTTTATATGGGATACCTTATTTTCATAATCAAACTTTTTCTGAGCCAGCAGGCCGATGGATTTTACGACCTTGTCGTTAATCTTATCGTAATAGATGACGTTCGGCGTCTGATCACCGGCCTTCTGATTCGTGTTCAATTTAATCTTGCGTACTCTTTTTCCCTGCAAGTAGGCGGCCTTAATATTACAGGCCCCGAAATCAATGCCGGCATAAATCATTTTTTTGTCCATATACAGTGCTCCACTTCCGCCCTTCTCAAGCTTCAAAACGATAGACAGTCATTTGCCCATCTAACTGGCAGACCTGACGGTCTTCGTCTTCATCAATATAATCGAGACAATAAGGCAGTCGTTCAATCGCTTCCACCCGCTTGTCATCTCCGCGATTTTTCGTCGGCAGCGGCTGGATTTCCATGAAGTGGCAGTCATCGTCATTGAAGTAAGCCTTACTGGATGGCATCAGAGTGTAGACGCCGCATCGTGCTAGATATTTATTGAGTTCTTCTAATAATCCCCCATAGAATAGCGGATTCTTGGCACTGCCGCGGAGAATGGCTACGGGCAGCTGCGTAAGCAGACTTTTTTTCATGATGTCGAATACGGCGCCCGTCGCTTCTTCCGACACCATTTCATCGTCCCACTTTTTTCGTTTTTGCGGCAATGCCGATTCAAAGCGTTCGACTCGCTCCTGATATTGCGCTACCAGCTTGGCAATCATCATAGCATCTTTATCTCCATAGTTTTTTAAGAACGCACATAAGCTATCTATATTTTTTATATTTTCCATAGCCCGCGCTACATCAGAAGCTGTCCTTATCAATACCTTATCTGGTTTCGGAATACTGAAGCGCTTGATATCAAAAGGCTTTTTTTCCGGCATCGGCATAACCGGAGCCGGCTTACTGGGTTCTGCTTCCTTAGCTACAGGTGCAGCCACTTTAGCTGCTGCCCGCCACTGCTCCAGGTCTCTAATCTGCTGAGCCTGTGCTTGCACTCGCTGCTGCAATTGCAGCTGTTCTCGTTTGGTCTGTTCTAATTCTTGTTCTAATAAACCGATGCGTTCCATCAGCTTCGCTATTTTTTTACCGACTTGTTTCCGTATCTCCTGTTTCAGGTATTCGTCTCCATGAAACAATAACTTCCAAAATGACATTTTTTATGCCTCCTTTTTCTTTTCATAGACCCAGACACGTCCAGGAAAGATAAATCTTTTTATCGCTTCTTCTTCATCCTCTTCTTCATTGTCACGATACATCGTATAATACGGCTGCATCTCAATCTCTTTGATTTTCATATTCCGTGCCGCATCATCATTAGGGGATGAATAAATCTCAAACCATTCTTCTTTGCCAACTATCGTATCGCCTTCCTGGAAAGGATGCTCGTGCATACCGATGCCTTCAAAATATTTTTGTATCTCTAGTTGTAAGTCTTGCTGAAATTTCGGCTGTTTCATTCGATGTACGGTAATGCGTAAAAGGTTAAATCGTTTCTTTAAGATATCCTGCGCTTTATCCAGCCAGATTTCTGCACATTGGTCTTCTTCCTCTTCAGGAAGTGCCATCTTTTTATCAATGGCGTTCGTATATTGCTGCAACACTTTCAGTAAAGTTTCACGGTCCTTATAAGAAGATTGGCTGATATAAGCCGACAAGGACTGGACATCTTTCAACTTTGCCGTTGCCTCATTCCAGTCGGCTTCTGTATGGATTTCTAAGTCAGCCTGTATACGGGGTTCAGGTTCTTTCGCTACCGGAATCGGGTCCTCAGCCTGACCGAAGTCCTGCATCGTTCCGGCACGAGCCATAAAATCGGCTTCAGGATTTCCATACCTGTCTTCTAATCGTGATAAGAGTTGTTCTATGTTTTCCATTGATTTCACTCCAAATCGCTCTTCTTTTGATACTTCATAGCTCCTTGGCTGATGACATGGCCTTGCGGATCCGTTAACGCCACATCCATATCCAAGGTCCCATCCTTTTGGGCACAAAAAGTAACTTCAATCGTGACATCGTTCTTTTTTAATCCCGCTGGCAGCGAATCGATGACCAGCGTATCAATTAATTCGATTCCGTCATCGCCGACACGGGAAGCTCTCGGATAGTTTTTGCAGTCCCGTTCATAGTAATTAATTTCCAGCTTCTGCTGTCCATCGCGGAGCAGGCGGAATTTGCAACTCTTCTGGCAAGGCAAATCGGTTCCGGCAGGGATAATCGTATTGAATTTCTGATACTGCACGCCATCCGTTACGATGACGCCTAAATCGACGTTAGTAATAGGCTGGGTCAGCGAATCGATATCTTTATACTGTTTTGCAAAGATGGCGGCCCCGCGGGAAATCAGGGTAGAAACGTTATCACCATACATAACATCCTGGCTTTGCAGGGCTTCACCTACTTTTTCAGATACTAAGGGGATATTTGAGCTGCCGCCTGCCAAGACGACTTGATCCACCTCGGTAACACCACGATCCCGGGCTTCATCCATCGTCTTCAACGTAGATTGTACCGTTTCGTCTATTTCCGGTTCAATCAGTTGATTGAGCTCATCCCGGCTCAGGCTTACCGTATATAACTCCGATTCTCCAGGCGCTGTGAAAACATTGAGTGTCGTTTCAGCTTCATCAACTTCGGACAAATCTTCCTTTAAATTATTGGCGCCTTCCCAAAGTTCCATCTTATTCTTGCGATAGTCATCGACAGAGAAGTGATAATAATCTTCATCGAATTCGTCGTCTTCAATGGGCAGTTCTAATCCATACTGCTTATTGAAATCCTGCCACATTTTATTAAAAATCTTTTCTGTTAAATCATTTCCACCCAAGTCCTTCCGGCCTCCTCTGGCAATTTCTTTGAATTGCCCGTGATTTTCCTGAATAATAGAAACATCAAAAGTCCCTCCGCCGAAATCATAGACCAGCACCGTCGCATTAGGAGTATGCTCATTCCGGTCTTCTTCGTAGGCAACGGCTGCCGCTGTCGGTTCGGCCACGAGTTTCACTTCCTGGATGCCCGCCTCTTTGACAGCCCGTTTCGTAGCCGACCGTTCTTTATCATTGAACATGGCCGGCACGGTGACGACAGCCCGGTCTAGGCAGCCTTCATCGGGGCCGAATTCGCGAAGTAATTTTTCCTCGACGCCGTGGATGACCTGATTTAAAAAGTACGCCGCAATTTCCCGATAGCGAAGGCGAAGTGTTTCGCCATCTTCGGTAACGATTTCTACGCGTTCAGAATTACCAATTTGGGGCTTAAAATTATCCACACCGGCCCCATTCTTCAAGAACTGTAATTTTTTCTTTGCCGCACTGCCAATCAGGATATCTTCTTTACTCTTGAAATAAATGACAGAAGGGATAATCGATTTTCCTTCATATTTCAGCTGCCGCAGGCGGTCTTTCTTATTGTAATAGGAAACGACCGTATTCGTCGTCCCAAAATCAATGCCTATTTCTTTTCCCATAATGCAATGCCTCACTCTCATTTTAGTAGATGACCATGCCATCAATATGCATTGTCTGCCCCTTACCGAGGATACCGAAAGGCCATTTCCAAAACAGCCGTATATCCCAAAGCCAGTCCAGCAATAAATCCTGCAACAGTTCTGCCGTTACCTCTTTTTCAGCACTTTGCTCTTCCGGGATATGGACAAGTACACGATGCTCTGCTTCATAAGTATAAACTTTGGTGCCTGTAAAGAAATGTTGCATCAGAACACGATACATATGGTAATGGGAAATCCCTTCATACCGGGACTGTTCCAGGCCCCATAATAAAGCATACTGGTCCTTAGCCGCTAAACTAGCATACCACTGCTGTACGCGCTGACCATACAATCCATGCTGTATATCCCGCTGGATATCGAAAAGGCGAAGTGATGATAGACTAAAACCACTTAACCGATCCATTCTGGCAAGATAGTGAAACAGCACATTTTCAATAGCCCGTTCTTCCTCTTCAGATAAGCCGCTGTCTTCTTGACAAAGCGGCAAAAACAGTTTTGGGAAACGCACCAAGGGATTGACTGCGACCGTTTTGCCCGACTTGTGCCAGACTTCGATGAAGGGCGAGACGGGATTTTTATCGACAATATATTCTTTTGCTTCAGCAAAATCCTGCCAAATCTCACTCATCTGCTATCACTCCCCTCCAGCGGAAATCAGGGAACCGGAAGTTCAAATCAGCTAATACATAACGGACATAATCCGTTAAAAAGTAGTCGTACCCATCCTTTGAAGAGGACGCCGTCTTTGAAGAAAAGCGAATAAAACATTCCGGCAAATGGCGGAGCCGTTCCCGCTGATATTTCAAGACTTCGCGATCCGGCTGGCCGCCATACACATCGTCGCCGACGTAAGGAACGATAGACGTCGCATGTTTTGGCATCGTCAATGAGATATCGTCAATCGATGCCCACGGTACGGTATAGCGATTCAATGTCCGGATAATATCCCCCTTGGTACAAAGGCGCTTGATTTCACCAAATTTCGGCAAATCATACGTATTGGGGAAACAGATTTCCGGATATGCTAAGTCCGAAGGAATGTCTGCCTCTTGAATATCGAGTCTCCAGGCCTCATCTAAATAATCGCCATATAGCTTGATGACTTGATGACTCTTTTCAAAAACTGCCGAAGACGCTGCGCTTGTCAATCCCGATAAGATGATGAAAGTACGTTCACCGACGTTAGAAAAGCGGACGCCATAACAAGTCGCTCCCGTAGCCGGGTCAGGCCATTTACTGGCACTGCCATCTTCTTCTCGTTCGAGGTCTACATTCCACAGCAATTCCTGTCCTTCCAGGACTTTGTCTTCTAATCCATTGTGACGCCAGCAGAAATCATACTGTCCGGCAAAAAATTCAGCAGCCGTCATGGGCTGGATATCGTCCTGCAGCTGGATTGACACCAGCCGTCTGGACCAAGGTGAAAAGAGGACCGGTTTTTCTATCCGATAGAGTCTGGCCGCTTCATAGAGCTTCTTTTCTGGCCCTATCAATTCATGAGAAGGCCTTAGCTGATAATGGAAAGGGCGCGTCTGTCCTTCGCGATTCGTAAAACGGCCTTCATAGATATGATTGGCGTTAATCTCATCCTGCCACGATTCATACGTGCCGTTCCAGAAATATTCACGATGCCCTCTTTCTTCCAAAGGTTCCGTACCATCAATCCGGTTCCATTCTTGATGAAAAATAGAAGATATGGTTTCATTCATCGGTACATATCCCCGGTTCTTCCACTGCTCTATATCACCTTGAGGTACGAGAACGGTCACAACCTGCCAAAAGGCCGTCCATTCATCGGGTCTCATGCGTAACTGTCGCGCTGCACCATCTTCCATGTTTTGGACTGCTTCTTCTTGTTTTTCCTTTAACCGTTCCAAGGCCCCCTTGATGACCTGCTCTAATTCTTCTCGTTCCATATAGCCGTCTCCTTATCCCATCTTGATATGTTTTCCCTGAAGGTGTATATCTTTGCTGCTGTCAATTTTAATATCTCCGCTGCCCTTGACGTTTATTTCTTTGGCCGTCAAGGCTGCGTTTCCTTTCGATTGCAACGTGGTATCCCCTGTAATATCCAAGGCTGTCTTGCCGCTCTGGACTTGTAGGTGCAGGCCTTCTTTATCGAGCTGCAAATGCGTATTCCCTACCAGGATTTCAACCTTTTCGTCATCCATGATGACTTTATTCTGCCCGGATAATAACTCCAGCGATTTTTCCTTCCAAAGAATCCGCCTTTGGAAATTATTGCCAATATACTTATCTTTCACATTCCGGGCTTCCTCATCGAGCGGCTGACTACGCCAGGCTGTCGATGCATAACCTTGTCCATGCATCAAGGTAACCTCTACAATATCTCCTTTATCAGGTAAAAAGACAATCCCGTCTTTTATCCCTGTATAAGGACTGCGATATGGGAGCCAGCAAGGCTTCTTTTCATCAAGATCTGCATACTCTGTCTGGTTGCCTGTAAAATGGACCTGTATCCTTCCTATGTGTTTAGGGTCATCGACACTAGTAACGGTTGCCAGTAATCGCAAGGGCACCTGCCAGGAAAAAGCCGGCTCGCCTTTGTCAAATTCTTCTTTCTCGATCTTTTGCAACTTTGCCCGGCACACATCGCGCCCCTGTTCATAAGAAACAGTACAAGCCGTAACCAAATAATTACCTTCAGCGATCTCCGGAAAGGCCAGGACATAACCAAGTTCAACATAATGGCTCAAAGTCACTTCATGAATCGATGAAGAAAAGTCACGCTGACTGTACCATTGGTATACCTGCTTCTCCGGAATCGTCAAGGTATAATTCGATGTCTTGTTATCCATCTTCAAGGTCAAGTCTTCACGCCGATCGCGAACCCACAAAGGGATATGCAAAGCCCGGCTGCATCGTTTCAGAAAAGAGAAGTTGGTCTCTTTATTTTGTACCACGATTTCCTTGCATGGACGGTGGAGAATCGGATTAGCCACTTCAAGGGTCACATTCCCTCGTCCCATATCTTTGGATAACTCCAAGCGACTGGCTGACAAAACATCTTTCATCTGTTTATTTTCATCTTGAAAGATGCGTGTCTTCTCATGTTCGTCTAATAAGAGCGAATAAGAAGAGGCGCAGACGCAGATTTTCGTGGCAGAGAAATCCTGTTTCAGTTTTACTGAAGTAATGAGGCCGCAAAAAACACAGTCCCCTTTTTCTCCTGATTCCTCAGTTAAGTAGACTTTAATAGGGTTATGTACTTGCTGTAAATAAGCAGCTCCTTTGCCATCAGGAACCAGTGCTTCAAAAGAAAAACAGCTGTGCTGCCCTTCTTCTTTATGCAACTGACAAGTGTAGACCCGCAATAATCCTTCTATCCCTTCAATCTGCATCTGCCCTTCAGCTCCTTACTTAATACGTTTCAATGTCATCAAAATGGTCTTCTTTTTGCCGCAATTTCAGCATATATTTAGAGTTTACGTCATCTTCATCCAAATATTCTTCATAATCCAATACAAACATCTGTTCAAATTCGTAAGACCTTCTAATTTCATCCGTTCCTGCCGTATCATCGATTTTTAATTTACGATAGACCTCTGCCGATTTAAAACTCTTGCTCCAATTAAAGACCTTCTTTAATTCACTCGTATCCGTATCTTTGATTTTCCCGGTAATGGTCACCGTCGCATTTACGGATTTCGACTTATTGCGTACATTTTCAGCAAATGTTTCAAACTTGATACTCGTATTAGTACTCGTCAATACAATCGTTTCTCCATTTTCTGCCGTAATCGTAATCCCGCTCTGACCGCTGCTTTTATCGTTTGCCATCGTTTATCTCTCCTTCTGTAAATTAATTATTATCACTAGTAGCATCATCACTAACGATATCAATGTTATCCAAAGCTTCATCGCCACTGATAAAGCTAATCTTCAATTTATCCCGCTTATCGTCTCTCCAAGTAATATCTTCGCCTTTCAAGAGGACTAAGTTAATCTTAGGATTATTTTCATAACGATCAGCCGTTCTTCTCCAAGCAGGAACCAAATTATGGAGCAATTCTTTTTCAATTTGCGAGCGTTTCCGCTGTAAAAGATTAACAATCTGGAAGATGAAATCTTCCATCATGATTCTATAAATCGGTTTATACTGCTGATTATCCATTTTCTTCATAGTCCGGGCCGTTAAAATATAGGTGTTTTCGATATTCCCAAACTGTTCATTACCGCAAAAAGCAAAGCCAAACATGTCCTTTTGAATTTCCTGTATCACAGAACGGCTCCAATTCATGACATTTTCACGATTGAACTTCGTCGTTAAGTGCCGCTGCAATAAGGGTTCTTCTAAATCGATACGAACAGGGTTCATATTCTCTTGATTCGTAATGATATATTCGCCAAGTCCCCGGCTCTTCAGCGTCGACAGCTGCTGGCTGGCAACTAATAAGCCTGCTGAAGGATAAGCAGCATCGATATGAATACTTGGGACGACGATTTTTCTAGCATCGGCTTCATCGGTAATCGTAATCCGTCGTTCGTCCATCAAGGTAAAGTTAGGATAAGCATAAACCGCATGAGAATAATCAATACCGTAGTCCTGTAATTTCTTCTTGACATCGGCAACGGCTTCATCCGTAATATCATCAAAAGTATTGCCTTTAAAAGTTGCAAAGTTGAATACTGTTAAAATATGGCCCTTATCTAAAATGTTCAAGATACTCTTAGCGACCGGCAAGGTCAGGGAATCGCCAGTACGCTGCTGAGCTGCATCTTGTACCTTCGTGCGCTTATGGCCCCGCAATAAGGAATTACCGTCATCCAAATCATCTGCAGCTGGCTTGGCAGCAGGTGCACTGTTTAAATATTTGACAGACGGCAGGATGGCGAACCAGCATTTGTCTCCCCCCTGGCTCTTGCCAATATTTTCAATATACGTTTCAAATTTTGCTTTCAAACTTTCTTCCACTAAATCAGCCGGTTTGCAGTTAGCAACAATCAAGCCCGTCGGCAATTCCAGCTTAGCATTATCTCCGCTTTTAGCCGTCGCATGATCGAAGAAAATCTTAACGCCGATTACTTTTTCAATGATTTTAGAAAGTTCCTGGATAAATGAATCCTTAGCATCGGTATAATATTTTTCATATACCGACTTCTGATCTTCCAGGACGGCCAATTCCTGATTGATTTCTTCTTCCGTCACCGGCTGATTATCCACAGTCTGTAGACTTCCACTATTGGGAGCGTAAACAGAAACCATCATATTTTTGATAAAAGTACCGCTTTCATCTTTTACACTGGCAGGCAAAAAGTTTTCTTCATAGTCAGCTTCAATCATCATTTTGATGTCACCGGCTACATTATGTTTGGCTCTGTCATCTTGCTGCTCTGTTTTCGGTTCTGCTGCAATCGTGCAGACATTGCCTTCCGCATCAAAAGAAAATTGTCCCGAAGGAAGTTCAGGTACGCTCCCGTTGGGAAGAGCCTGGATAGATTCTTTGCTTTTTTCCAAGGCCTTGATTTTCTGAGAGGCATCGTTGATGGCTAAAGGCAACAGAGCTACTTTAGATTCCTGATATTTATCGATAATCCGGTCACGGCAATCATAAATCTTGGCCTGTAATTCTTCCGTATTTTCACCAGCATCTAAGGCCTTGTAGTATTCTTTTGTAACGTATTCAAAGTTAGCCCGAAGCCGTTTGGCTTCCTTTACCTCTGCCTGAGGCGACAGCATATCCAGTAAATCCCTATCATCGAATTCTGAATTGGCCTGCCCGCTGATACCTTTCTGAACATACATATTGACTAACATCTGATAATATTTGTTATCTGTAATGCTTTTAGGTACGCCATTATGCTTTTTGGCTTCATCGGCATCGATGGTATAGTAGAATTTTCCATCAGCAAAATATTCCCACATTTCAGGAGAAAACTTTTCCAGGAATTCTTTGAAACTGCTGACACCCAAGGTATCTCTAACTTTTGTAATAAATCCGGATTCATTTACATTTCCTTGTGTATCCAACATCGTCCGCAAATCGTCTTTGCTGCTGTTAAATTCTTCAAACAAAATAGCCTGTGAAGTCTGTTTGATTTCACTCATAACTTCATCCCTCCAATGGATAAAAAAGTATATTTTCTAATTCAGCTTGTTCAATTTTTTCTTTTAAGTCCGCCGTAATGATGATATCGCGGTTGACCACCTCCTTGATGCAGAATATTTTATAATTTCCCACTTTGCTGGGATTGATAACGATTTTTTCGGCCTTAGGTAATCCGACTCCAGCATCTACAAAAGTACTGGCTCGTCGGTTAAGGCAGCGGATACGCGGCGGCAGGGCCAGCCAATACCGCTCCTGAGTTCCTATGGTATCATCCGTAAGCAGGATGGCTTTATAAAATAAGTTATCTACGCCAGCTCCATCCAATACCCGTTTAAAAGCATCACTGATTAAGGGAATCTGGAATTGGCAAAGAAAATCGGGAAACTCAAGGCCGCTATTTTCAGATAAGGCGACGTTCAGCGGTGTATGTGTCAAGAATTGAAATTCAGAACGCTCACACCCCCTTTCCAATATTTTTATACCTTCACCAGGTACGGCATATTCTTCGGCCTGACCGGCAGTAATCCGGTAGAACTTAATCGGTTGTTCATCCATTTCGTTTGCTCCATTCTTCTAATCGCTGGTGAATCATGGCTATAGGGGCTACATATTGAGGGAAATGCTCATCCCGCAGCCAAACCCGCAACATCGTCTGCCTCCGTTCGGAAGCCAGCAGGGCCTCATCCAATGCCACCTCATCGAAGGTCTCAGCCTGTACGGTGCGGGTAAAGGGTGGAACGAAGGGCAGGCGCAGTGAAAAATCGGTATCAACAAAAAGGAAATGGGCAATATTCTCACAGAAGAGGATACAGTCCTTTTGATTATCCCGAGAAGAGGACGTCAGTGCCAAGGGCTGCAAAATAAATTCAGCCCGCGTCCCATCTTTACCAATGGGCTTTATGGACAAACGGTCTAACCCGTCCTGATTCGCCTTATTCCCTGCTAAAGGCCAAGAAATCCGATATTTCCGTAACTCCAGCGTATCGTCTGCTTTTCGCCGGACAATCATCAATTTCCCTGTTTTTGGCAAGGTAAAGGCGTAGCGATAGGCTTCTTTGGATACATAATAAGGATAGCTGTCGCTGGGACGGTTTTGAAAAGCCCCCAGTTTCTGTCGTATCCGCTGAGAAATGGCGTTCATTCCTTGATAAAAGTGTTCCCTCAACGGTTCCTGTTTCTTTGCATCCTCACCATACCAGCAGCGCTGCTCCTGTCTGAGCTGTGCCGTAAAATCGGCGACTTCTTCTTGAAGCAAATCAGCATAAGGTCGGATTTCAGCATTCGGGATATGGTGCGCTTTTTCAATGTTCTGTCGTAAAACAGGCAGTTCATCTTTGGCAAAGCTATATTGATGGCCGCCGACGTGCCACTGCAGCTTGGATACACTCATGACATCGTAGGCGCTGATGTTGCGTTGATCTTTTCTGACGGCCCCATAGCCTTCTTCTTTAGAAGCTAGATAAATACAATTTTTAGCGTTGTTGATGTCATAATGCAGAAAATCGGCCAGGCGGACCAGTTCTGTCAGTTGTTTGAAGACCTGGTTCCCTGAAATGATGTGATGGGCCGCATAAGACCAATACCGCGTCCCATAACGTTCCCGAAGGGCATAATACAGACTATCAATGTCATCCCGCTGGGACTCATCTTTCGTAGCTGCTGCATAGTTTTCTGCCAAAATCTGGGACTTATTATCTACCGAGACCTGACTATCCGGCCTCGATCGATGATCCAGGAAATAGCCGCATTTTTCACGCTGTTCCTTAGAACACTCTCCAGAACAAAGCATCTCCGCCAAGATATCGTCGTCATCATCAGGCTTTTGAACAGATTTTTCCTGTTTATCAGCTTCCTCTTGCCCTTTATCAAAGGACGCCGTGCCTTTGGATAACGACCCTGAAGCCGCAGCCCTGCCAGGTACTACAGCGGAGCGACTGAATGTCCCCATTCCCATGCCTGAGTGTCCGCTGTTGTGGGAGACAGCTTTTCCTCCTTGCGGCGTTGATGCATGAGCTGCCCCGGTCACCACCTTATTAGAAATACAGCGAAAGACTTCGATTTTCCCCTGAAATTGACATAAGTTAAAAGATTTATCTGTCAAAACAGGTACGCCTTCGACGGTGCAAACCCGGGACACCCTTTTCCACCCCGTCAACTGACAAGTACACGGCTGGGGAACCCCACCAACTAGTTTCGCAGGGCTCTTGCAATATGTTCCAGCAAGCGGCCTTCCTGAAGCCGATTTTGTCAATAATCCACCAGCTGTGCTAACTTTTACCTTTTTATTCCCCGAACAGCGAAAGGGGCTAGGCAGCACACTCATATTACAATTAAACAAAGTATTGTCTGGCAAATATTTCTCACTCATAAATACTACCTCGACTTAATTTCAATTCCCCACGCTTTACGCCTAATCCAATTCAAGGGAATAGAGCAAATCATTTCTTCATTATCAACCACAATATGAAGGCTGACAAAATAATCGCTCCCGCGCCCACATACATCCATATCGGCTTCTGATTGGCAGGCTTTTGATAAGATTCTTTTGGCCTCGTCAAAATTGATGGTTTTTTTTGCGAAGAGCTGGATATGACTACAGGAGCCGGTATTTCTTCTAAACGCCGTCTGATATTATCAGTCGTTGTGATGGCTGTATAAGAACTTTGCTTGGCATCAAGAAAATTAGTAATATTACTGCAATAACTGACATTGTTTCCTTTCAAAGCCAGTTGAAGATACTTGTAAAAAAGATTCCTATCGATCATCTCTGACGCTTCATACACGTCTTTACTATGAATCACGTGTTTTTCATAATCAGGCAGGGATTTGTTTTCTGTTTCTATAGGTTCATAGTCCGTAAGTTCTGTATCAACAACCTGTCGTTCCCATACATCACGCATTGCTTTTGTATACCCATCCCATAATTGTTGATACGAAAGTTCAGGAATCCCAGCATCAATCCCAACATTTTCATCCGCCATGACAGCACCTATAAAAGCATAGATAGGTCTTTCCTTACTATCCAAAAAGAATTTTTTATCCGCTTCTTCAATCTGACACTGTGAAGCCAGCTGTTCAACAAAACATACAAGACCAGCTACACAGAGCGAGTCTTCCCTGAAGACCACCCAGCGGAAGCCTTGCAAGCTATCTACAGATTTCGTCGCCTCAAGAATCTTCTTACGGATCTGAAAGGCCTGGCTATCTGTCATATTGCGAGGTCGGGCCAAAAATCTCGAATTGAAATCACAATACAAAGTACGGCTGTGAATCAACGGAGCAGCTTTAATCATTTGCATCCCTCTTTTCAAATATATCTGAAAATTTTCCTTGTTTCCCATTAATAAAGAATAAAGGGACATCTGCTTCCAATTGGCTAAATATTTTCTGTAAGTTCTGTTGATTGATATTAAGTTTGTTTTGTATTGCTCTCACATCGGTATTCATCTGTTTTACTGAATCTGAATCACCAAACAGGAAACTCCTAAAGGTACTTCGTTCATTGCTTATCTGATTTTGGAGGGAAGTCTTATTTTGCTTATCATTATTGATTTTATTCTGCAATGCAAAAAATATACCCATAAAAATCGGTAATTCTATATCATAAGGGCGCATCCGTTTCCCCGGTTCTGTACTATTGCTATACAGATCAATAGATACGGGAATAATAGCAGCCATCGTTTTCCCTGTTTTTCCGGCCTCAAAAAACGGGGAAAAGGCTTCTGAAATAATTTTTATCAAATCATCCGAACTATTATCGGGCGCACAAATATCCCATTTTGTGATGACAAAAGCCGTCGGTGGCAAAGCTCCATGTTCTTTTATATATTTACTAAAAAATGGGTTGATATAAATGCTGCAATCATCCTGAATAGCCGATATTTTTTCGTCTATATCGTCTCCCTGAAGCAATGTTCCATCAATACAAATGAATAGGCAGCTGGAGTTCAAGATAGACTGCTCTATTTGTTTATACGAGTCCATGTCACCCGTACCCTTGACATCCAAATAGCCTCCCGGATAGTCATCCCAACTAAATGACATAATGGGTTTGTACCCACATTCTAAGGTAAATTCATATTGCGAACGACCATCAGTGCCTGCTGGGAATCGGCGGTTGCCTAAGGAACGGTCTTTCATCTGGTCATAACGATGACGCAAATCTACATCAGTATCATCGTCTGTCGTAATAGTAAAACCATTCATGCCAATGCACATTTTGTGATACATACTTAACAAATAGCATGTTTTCCCGGCGCCACTGTTACCTAATATAGTCATTGTCGTCTCGGACATCATACTTCACCTTCCTATAAAATAACTTTAGATCAATTGAATCGTAACGGGTTTTGCCAGAAAACGTTCTTTCTGTGCTTCTTCTAAGGACTTGGCCACGATATAGACAATCGTATCCGTGCTGACGGGCCGGATGTAGACATTAGCCTCCGGTTCAGGCTTTTCCAAAGAAACATGGATTTGCTTGGCAATAGTCACTGGCGCTTTGCCTGTAGCCGCTTCCGGGACTTTCGTGTATAATAAATCGAAGTCGTTGCTGGCATCAATGAAATAATGCCACGTATCAAAGGATGTGTTGCGGTCGATGACCGGATGGAAGCGCCGCTTTTTATTGCGGCCTACGTAGAACTGGAAACCCGTCCGTCGTGAATCGGGCTGCAATGTAATAACCTGAACATTGCCGCTATTCCGGCAAGCTAATAAGCCATAAGCGACACCGGTCTTTCCCGTAGGACGGATTAATTCATCGGGCCGCAATGCTGGATTTTCTCTCCATATGGCTTCTTGTCTTTCTAAAGCTTCAGGAGACCCCAAGGTCGGATAGATGGTAAATGTCGGTGTGCCTTCTTCTTTTTCTGCAATGACTTCCTGGAATAAAGTCGTGACCCGCTTAGATTTCGACGAATTGCCACCTAAAAAGACCGATATCGAATCGATTTTTTCTAAGGAATCGATACCATTTTCTTCGCTGTAGTTTGCAAAAGCCTCTTTCATGGCGACGAAAAAGTTTTCAATCCCCTTTAAGATCCGGTCTTGAATGATTCTTTCCAAATCTAACGGAGCTGCTTCATCTTCCCCTTTCAAGGATAACGAAAAATTAGGAATCATCGTCCCGTCTTCCTGAAAGACATTAAAGGCGACTTCCCCATTTTCAAGGAGACTCTTAGCCTCTTCGCCATCGGGATTTTCCCAGACAGGTCGTAAGGCTTCCATCAAGTTATGCATATTAGCATGAGCTTCCCGGGAATCCTTGATAAAGGCTTCACTGCCGCGGAATTCGAATTTATCCGCTGCCCAGGTGAAAGGAATCCGCGGATTCAGCAATTTTTGCTGATTATGGCAGAAGACCCGGAAAGCCAGGAGGCGCAGGATATTTTCACCGCCTAAGGTACGGTCTCCATTTTCCCCGAAGTGGACCAGTTTATAATCATAGCGGTCGCTATCGGCTTCCTGATAAACGCCAAAGTCAAAATCCGTCGTCCCGCCACCAAAATCAAAGACAGCATAATAATTCTTCTCATCTCCGCAGGGATCAAAGCCATATTCCTGCAAAGCCGTAATGGCATAGGCAGCCGGTTCAGAAGCCCCTTCTTCCACCAGGAAGTGCTTCATAGCATCGGGATTAGATAACAGGGCTGTCGGCAGAGACTTCTTCAATCCCGCTTCAAAGCTGTGGCGCATCTTTTCCCGATTCTCTTTTTCATAAGTCACCGGGAAAGACATGATATAGTGCATGAACAGATGTTTTTCCGAAAGCATATTGTTGATATACAGCCCTAAATAATAGGCGTAGTAAGCCAGCGGATCAGCATCTTCATCAGTAAGTTCAACGTAAGGCGGCAATTCTTGAAGGTATCCCTTCTGGTCACACAACAGCAGGCCCTGGCCGCTGCCGCACCATTGTTTCAAATCCGTTAAGAAAGAATAGTACAATTCGCTGGAATTATTGTTCATATTTTGAAAAGCCGTGTGAGAAACGGTGACATCATTCCAGCTCGTATAAGGACGGCCTGCTCTCGCGTTGTAAGCCTTGATAAAGGATTGAAGGTCTAAAAACTGGATGACCGTCGGGTTTTCATAGTTTGCTTCTTCTACCCCTTTGCCATAATTGCCATTTCCGACTTGCAAAGGCAGATGCTGTAATTGTTCGTTTTCATAGACGACGACTGTGCTCTTCGTCCCAAAGTCAATAGCTACGATGCCGTGATTGATGTCTGCTTCTGGATCACGGGCTACCCAGCGTTCTGGCAGCTTAACGGAGACGCCGTCTTTATGGGAATTATCCCAATCCCATAAATCCCAATGGCCCCGTTTAGGATCCGTCAGTAATTTAGCATCATACTTATCCAGCATGGCCCGATGATAATCACATTCCAGCAGTTCTGTCCGCAGGACTTCTACGTCAGTAACCTTTTCTTCGCTAACCTTTTTTTCTGAAACTTCCATTTTCTTTTCAAGATTATTTAATGGAATCCCCGTATTATCTTCGATGATTTTCCGCAGGTTATCACAGTGTTCCTGTCGAATACAAGCAATCGCTTTAGGTAAATTGATTGATAAAGAATCTATGCCGCAGGTTAAAATTCCATATCCTGCTAAAACTTGTAAATTCTTATAAATTTTCCGCTCTTGATTATCTAAAAGAATATTCTCTGGCAGAAATTGTTCTTCTGCAAATAAATATACATTTTCAGAAGCTGAAAACTTAAGACTATCTTTTTTATTAAGCCGATGAATTGGCAAAACAGTAGCATAATTATGAGAACCCTTCGAATTCTTCATTACAATTTGTATATTGCCATTAATACTAGTCAAATAATAACCAAATCCAACAACCTGATGAGTTGAAATATTATAAACTCCTTGTCCCATCATGATTCCATAAAAACGCCGGTTACTTTTATCAAAAAAATAATCTGCATGGACTCCGAAATTCTCTTGCGGTGAGGAAAAAATTTTTTCAGCTTCTTTAGCTGTCGGATAAGTTCCATCAATGCCATTAAAAGAAAGTTTTTGATTCCCTTTTTGTACTTTCCATAACAATTTGTCAAAATCGAAGCTATCAATTCGCGGAATAAGGCTTACGATAGCCGGTACATAGACCGTGCCATTGGTCAAGGAAATCCATGAATTTTTACTGTTTATTTTCTTATCAAAAGCACTGACAATCGTTTTAGAACCTGATACAATTTGCTCATTGAATCGAGAAAGGGCAATTTCTAAATTTGATTTTTTTGACGTTACCGCTTTTTCTTTACGTACCGTTTTCTTGGGTATTTCATTTTCATCGATAGTCAATTCCGTAAGCAATTTCGTCATATTTTCCATACCTATCTATCTCCTATACATACGATACTTTTCCGAATTGGCATCCTGTCCCCAGGCTGCCGATAACCGTCCAGCAAGACGCGTTCTACAGTCCCCAATTGTGAACTGCCTGCAGCCAGCTGCATCTGCTGGGAATCAAATGCCGTTCCTATTTCAACGTGCATCCTTTCATACGAAGCTCCATCAATACAAAAATCGAGCAATTCTTTTAAAATCGATAAATTCTTATCGTCTTGCATATTATTGATACACTGTGTTAAGTAATCAAAAAAATTCTCGATTCGCTTAGGCTGTACCACTTCTTTATAAAAAGCCAAGACCGAGCTTCCTTGTCCAAAAATTCCCTGTAACTGAACACGCAGCATTTCAGGCAAAGAAAGATATTTATGATAAGCCGCTTCCAGATGCTGATAAGGTTTTACCCATACTTCAAGTGCTGAAACTTTCTTCTTAGCCTGCTGTAATTCGTCATTTTTTTCTTGAAGCTGACTCTGAAGACTTTTAACTTTTTGTTGACATTTTTCATGTTTTTTTTGCAAAGCCTGGTAATCTGCACCAGAAATAAACGATTTATCTTCTCCTAAGAGGGTCCGTATCTCATCAACATGTTCACGAATATAGCTTGCGATACATTCATCAATCAATCCTTTTAAAGCCTGATTCATCTTTTGTTCTTTTTCAGATTCTTTCATCTATACGCACCATCCTACCTATGTGTTGTCTTTATCATACCAATCCACAAAGACAGATTTTGTCACTTTCCAAAAAATACACAAAAAAAGACAGCACGATAGTATCGTACTGTCTAAGATCATAGTATTTCCTTGTTGATTGCAGTTTGGAGATAGAGTTACTTTCCCCCCCCCCAATAACTTTCAAGCATGGACAAAGATAACGGATTATGACTTTTCATTGCCTTTTCAATCATAACTAAGTAACCCATCACCTTCACCACCCAACTGCATTTATAACATTTCTCTATCTGTTATATATATTTCATTATAACAATTTTGCAGTTACTTGTCAGTAAAAATTGCGATAAAAATACCGCCAACAGCTTCTTGCACTATTGGCGATATTCTTTTAATCTACTTTTAAATTAGCTTCTTTTGTTTGTCGGCCTAAATATTAATAGGCTTTAACTAATTCATCCACTTCTACTGCAAGGTAGTTATTCTCTACTTTGATGACCTTGCCGTTTACGACTATACGTGACCCTGTATGCACCTTACTCATCTGTTTAGCTATCTTGCTATTGCTGGATACAACGGCCACTACAAAGGTAGTAACAGTCGGGTCATTAAGATCTTTATACGTCAAATCATTGAAATCTTTAGATTGAATGATGTATTGATTTTCCCCATCGACAACCTGAATCTTGTTGACAACACCGCCGACGCTGACTTCTTTATTCAAATAGAGATTTTTGACATATACTGGATTTTCTGCCAACATCTTTTGCACTTCACTAATGCTAATCAATTCATGTTTCTTATGAGTGACGGCATTGATTTTAGCTCCTGCGGTATTAAGATTCTTCGTTGTGCTGCCACCAATAGCCGCATTAATTGTAATCAAAGCAATGACTACAACTACGATACCTAATATAATTTTCTTTAACCTATGATTATCCACGATAACTCCCTCCTCTGAAATAGATAGACGATTTTTTATTGATTAGACAGCCCAATCTACTTCCATAGCAAGATATTTATCTCCTATTTTGATAACCTTTCCTTGGAACGTAACATACTGTCCAATTTGATATTTAGATAATTTCTTATCCATATCAGAACCTGTCCTAACAGCTCCGACTACACAAGTAGTAATAGTAGGATCGTTTAAGTCTTCAAATGTCAAATCATTGCTGTTTTTAGCCTGAATAAAATACTGATGTTCCCCATCATAAACATCTATTTTGTTTATGATTCCAGTGACCTTAATCTTTTTATTAAGGTACTTATTCTTAGCAGACACCGGGTTGTTCGCTAAATCATTCTGGATATCCTGAATAGCGACAGATTGATAACTGCTCTTCTTACTGGTAGAACCATTACTGCTCGTTTTTCCACAGCCTGTAAGCATCGTCATGGCTAGTAAGACAATAAAAATACCTGTAAAGATTGCTACTGCTTTTTGCTTCCAACTTTTGTTCTTCATAATGCTCCCTCCCTTTTATATTCTAATCATACCAATTCACAAAGACAGATTTTGTCACTTTAAAAAATACATAAAAAAACGGGGCTGTCGCATAAGACAGCCCCGTCGTAAGTTCATGGCTCGTAAAAAGCCTGCCATTATACTCGAATAGGTTATGTTCGCATCTCACAAGCAGGCCGCCAGCCACAGCTGTCCGTTTTGGCAACCGTCTTGTGCCTTCCGCTGGTCGGCACCTAACGGGCCAAAAAGGCTTCCGGGCGTCCCCTACGCACAAGGCCGCTGGCCGTGATTTTTTTGTAGCCAGTAAACAGCGTTTCCATTTATCGCCTGTATGCGAGGCCGTAGGGGCCGTCCCAAAGCTTTCTGCTTCGTCAGATGCAGGACAGTTACTTGGACGGATGGTAGCGGCGGGCGACCTGCTACGCGCTGAGGGCTTCCCGAAGCGTCGTTGTTAGTTTGAGTCTGTTGCGGCGAAGCCGCATCTGAGTCCGAAAAAAGCCATGCATAATAAACTGTACTTCCATGCATGGCCTTTTTATCACCAACTAAATTCCATATTCCTTAAAGAGTTTTCGAAAAATTAAATCAATTTATTTTGCTTAGCAATGTCAGCAATGGCTTCTAAGGATAATTTGGTATACTGAGCAATCTTTTCAAAAGGTACGCCATCTTTCAGCATTTCCAGTACGTCGTCTTGCTTCCCTAAATTCCAACCACGTTTTTCTCCGCGCCGTTCTCCACGCCGTTCAATACCTTCACTCAAGTTACACATGGCTGCCACTCCTTTCTCCAAGTGCGGTGTCATTGTTACATTAAACTCTTTCGACAATAATTCCTGCTTTTCTTGGGAACTGATGTTATCCAAGAGCAGCATATTCAGCAATCGCAGGATTCCTTTTAGCTGTTTATGGCTCTTGCTTCCCAGACAGACCAAGACGATATTGATCAAATCATAATGGCTCCGCTCGGCCTGCGTATAACCGATTAGATGTTTCTCTGTCAGTTGGTAACTGGAAATATTGTACTCCCATTTTTTCGTTGGCATCGTGCAAATCCAGATGGAATAGACCTTCTGGATTTTTTCGTAATGGGATTTCACGAAAACCGTCCCGTACTGACTGGAAATCATGCGGCCGCAATAGTAAACAGCCCGCTTCAACAAGGGATAGCCCGGATTGAAATCGTTCTGCGCTTCCAGGTTGATGATGAGCTGAATCAGCCTTCCATCAACGGGAGCTACGGCATGGAACCGGATATCATAATAAACCGTTCCTTCCGCTCCGGATTTGTCTTCCGTCTGCTCGCTCTCGATGCGCGGCGAAATAGCTTCCGGTTCCACCGCAATGCGGCTGATGCTCGGTTCGCCCTGGATATAACGTTGGGCAATATCCTGCAAATCACAATCCTTGAATTCTTCCGTGCATGCCTTCAAGATATGGGCCATGATGCCCCGCTCTGAAAGGACCCGCTTGCACGCCTCGTCATACGCTTTTTTCTGCGCTTTGGCCTGTTGTGCCGAATCGGACATGACGTCACACCTCCAGATTCACTTTTATTGTATAATAATCGTTCCCGCTCCGCAACAGAACGGCTCATGATTCCATCATACACTACAAAACAGGGTCAAATAGAAATTCTAATCATTTTTTAATCGAATTTCCAAAAATTTAAGGAAATGTTAATGTTTGGGCCTGACGGCCGAGTGTAAAGCCGTTCATCAAATTTTTAAATATAATGGCCCGCCGACTTCAGGTCGCAGTTCGCAGGTCGCCGCGGACTCAAATGCCGCTACTCGGCGACAAATTCAAAATAACGACATCGCTTCGAGTGCCCCTCGGCTTGTGGCAATGGCCGTGGCTCATAAAAGCCTGCTTATACTCAGATAGGCTATGGTCGAATCTCACAAGCGGGACGCCAGCCACAGCTGTCCGTTTTGGCAACCGTCCTGCGCCTTCCGCTGGTCGGCACCTGACGGGCCAAAAAGGCTTCCGGGCGTCCCCTACGCACAAGGCCGTTGGCCGTGATTTTTTTGTAGCCAGTAAACAGCGTTTCCATTTATCACCTGTATGCGATTCCGTAGGGGCCGTCCCAAAGCCTTTCTGATTCGTCAGATACAGGGCAGTTACCCGAACGATTGGTAGCGGCGGGCGGACCGCTACGCGCTGAGGGCATCCCGAAGCGTCGTTGTTAGTTTGAGTTTGTCGCGGCGAAGCCGCATCTGAGTCCGAGGAAATTGGAGGAAATTTTAATAAAAACACCGCCAATGGCTTCTTGCCCCCGTAGCGGTGTTTTTGTAATTGTTCCTAAATCAATTTATTCTGTTTAGCAAGTTCTTTAATCATAGACAACGATAATTTGCTATACTTTGCCACTTTTTCCAAGGACATCCCATCTTTTAACAATTCGAGAGCTAATTCTAATTTTCCTTCTATTTTGCCTTCTTTTTTACCTTTCATCAGGCCATCTTCGTATATTCCTTCTCCTAAGTTGCACATGACTTCCAAATCCCCCTC
>ULXQ01036747.1_pt1 | contig 46066 bp, 40 predicted proteins | sample 1961481 | NCBI WGS metagenome assembly ULXQ01 (sample SAMEA4835843, study PRJEB28245) | human gut metagenome | biome: gut microbiome; material: fecal sample | place: Denmark | collected 2008 | reverse complement strand
TTTTTATTTCATAGGACGCATTTTCCTATGAAATGAAAAAAATACCCGTCGGAATCGAGGTTCCCCTGTGAGCCGATTCCGACGGGTATCTTTTTTGTAACTGTGAGGGTACTGAACAGTTACCATTTTTCTTTATTCTGCCATCTTTTCCTGAAGCACTTCCATCGCTTTATTCAGCTGATTGTCCGTACCGTCTTCCACATATGCCTGAGCATCAAATTCAACCTCCACATCCGGTTCAATACCAATCTTATGGATGTTGTTGCCCTTCGGCGTGTAATACTTGCTGACTGTAAGCTTCACTGCGGAATTATCGGTAAGCTGCATAATCCGCTGTACGATGCCTTTTCCGTAAGTCGTCGTTCCAACCAGAGTTCCGATTCCGTAATCCTTTACTGCGCCGGACATAATCTCCGAAGCGGAAGCGCTGTTTCCGTCTACGAGGACAACGAGCGGAACCTCTAACGGATTCGTACCATCGCAGGAGTATTCTTCCCGGTTTCCGTATTTATCCTCCGTGTATACAATCAGTCCTTTCGGGAGCAGCTCCCGACAGATATCACATACCGTCGAAAGGTTTCCGCCCGGATTTCCTCTCAGATCGATAATCAGACCTTCCATGCCTTCAGAACGGGCATTGTCCAGAGCTTCCGTAAACTGATCCAGCGTCACATCGTCGAACTCCTGAATCTGGATGTAAGCCATGCTGTCATCCAGCATCTTTGACGTAACCGTTTCGTTTGCGAGCTTACGGCGAACCACATCAAATTCCAGATAATTGCTCTCGCCGCTGCGGATCACCGTCAGGTGCACGCTTGTGCCTTCCTCACCCCGGATCAACGCGACTGCGGAAGAAAGATCCATTCCCTGCAGCTCCGTGTCATCCGCCTTATACAAAAGGTCGTTTGCCATCAGCCCGGCTTCCTCCGCCGGCGTTCCTGAAATTACGCTTGCAATCTTCGGAAGCTGCGTTTCGGTATCCAACGAAACCCTTGCGCCGATTCCGTAGTAGATGCCCTGCGTCTTTTCCTGCAGCGTTTCCAGCTCATCCGCTGTATAATAAACGGAATACGGATCGCCCAACGCATCCAGAAGTCCTTTGTATACCCCCTGCTCCAAATCCTCTGCGCTGACATCCTCGAGATAATAATCGTCGATCATTCCTTCCAGCACATTGACCTTTTCCATCGTCGTCTTGTTGCCGACCTCTTCCAGGGAGCTACCGTTCTTCGTTCCCTGATACAGGGTCACGCCGACAAATGCGCATCCACCAACTGCAAGGGTCAGGACTGCTCCGGCAATCAGGCCGCCTGCAAAAACTCTCTTATTCTCCATTGATGTCTTCTCCATATTGATGCTATTTCATTCATTTTCTGTTACAGTTCACTCGTACCCTTCTGCGTTCAGATTCCGTGCTTGCACGAAAATCTGAACGCAGAAGGGTACGAAGGGAGCGCCACTTTATGAGCAAAAATGAGCTGCGAAGCAGCGGAGAGCGTCAAAGACGCGGTTTTGCGAATGGCGCGGGTGAACAGTAACCATTTTATGTTCGCCAAAATCATTCGAAATCCGCTGATTTACTGCGTAAATCGCTACTTTCTCATGATTTAACGGGAACGTCAGACATAAAATTGGATGCAAGCATCCATTTTATGTTCGCCGTTCCCTCGGCTCATTTCAAATAGTTCCACGGGCTGACGTAGCTGCCGTTGCTTCTCACAGAAAAGTGCAGATGCGGTCCCGTCGAGCGTCCGGTCGAGCCGACCGCCGCGATTGTCGCACCCTTACTCACGGACTGTCCCGTTGAAACATATAGCTTCGACGCGTGCATATAAATTGTATACAATCCATCGCCGTGGTCGATCATGACATAATTGCCCATCGAACTGTTGTAAGACGCCGCTACTACGTTTCCACTGTATGCCGCCAGAATCGCCGTTCCGCTCGGTGCCGCAAAATCCACGCCGTTATGGAATTTCTGAACCTTCAACGTCGGATGCATCCGGTTGCCGTAATCATCCGAAATCCTGGTATAGCCCGGACACGGCATCTGGAACATACCGCCGTCATATTTTAAGCGGTTTTCCTCTTCGAGCTTTGCCTTATCCGCTGCAACTGCCTTTTCCAGCGCAGCGATCGTCGCATTCTGTGCCGAAATATCCGCCTCGTATTCCTTGATTGCAGCCTCTTTATTGCTGATATCACCCTGATATGCCACAATCTGCTGCTCTTTCTCGGAAATCAGCGTATTGACCGCCTGCTGCTCCTTTTCCAGGCTCGCCTGTGCGGTGTTTAAAACGTCTTCTTCCTCTTCCAGTGTCCGTTTACACAGCTCCAGATATTCCACGCTCTGACGGTACTCTTCCAGCTTGCGGCTGTCGTAGCTGCTTAGCTGTTCCACATAACCTGCCTGGTTTAACATATCTGCAAATGAGCCTGCATTCACCAAAAGCTCGAGGTATCCGTTGCCCTTGCTGTTTCGATACAGATAGCGCAGCCGGGTTTTCATATCCTCATACTGCTGATCTGCAACCGCCTGCGCCTGTTCAATATCCGCTTTCGTTTCTTCAATTTCCGTTTTTTTGGCTGTGATCTCTTCTTTCAGATCTTCGATCTTATTTTCCAGATCATCCAGCTGACCGTCCAGCTGCGCCACATATGTTTCCAGATCCTTCTTCGACTTCTGCAGCTGGCTTACCATCGACTTAATATCGGAAATGTTGGACTGGATCTTCTTTTTTTCCGACTGCGCGTCGCTGATCGCCTGCTGCTTCTGCTTGATGCTCTCCTCAAGTGCAGTGGATGCCTGAACAGAAATCATCGATGTAAAAAGAAGCAGCGCTGCCGATAAAAGGCAGGCTGTGATTCTTTTTTTCCCAATTCTCATGCTGTCTTCCTCATCATACGCGAAGATGCTTGCGCACTGTTATAAAGCTTCCCAGGAAACCGATTCCTGCGCCAAGTCCCAGACAAACCGGAAGAAGCGTCCGATAAATCTCCGAAACCGGCAAAAACTGCATCAGCCCGGAAAGCGACGGGAACTCCATCATGACATAATCAATGACCTTTTTATAAAGGACATAGATCAGACCGAGCGGGAGCAACGAACCGATCAATCCGATCAGAATACCTTCTATTACAAACGGGGAACGTACGAAAAAGTCCGTCGCACCGATGTATTTCATAATTTCAATCTCTGACTTGCGAACAGAAATACCGATCATAACCGTGTTGTTAATCAGGAATACGGAAACTGCCAGCAAAATTGCAATAATGCCGACCGAAGTGTATGCCACGAGCGCATTCACGCCGGTCAACGTCGTCGCCGCCACCTCGGAATACCGTACTCTCTCCACCTGCGGGATGGATTCCAGCCAGCTTACCAGGCTTTCCTGCTTCGAAACATCGTTCATATAAATTTCGTAGTTATCCATGCCCTCCAGCGGGTTCTCGGTATAGATCTCGTTGTAATCTTCTCCGATATTTTCGGGAGCCCACTCTGCCCACGCTTCATCTGCAGAAATAAACTTCGCCTCGGACACCTCGTCGCGCGCCCGGATCTGCGCGCCGATCTGTTCCATTTCTTCCTGGGTCGTCCCTTCCTTAAAAAATACGGTAACAGAAACGTCCTCTTCTGCCGTGCGCACGACGTTCTGGAAGTTTAAAATGACCGCATAAAAAAGTCCGAACAAAAACAGACAGGCAGAAATCGTCGCAATGGAAGCAAGGGAAAACAGCTTGTTCCGGAAAATGTTGATTACGCCCTGTTTCAACGTATAAAAAAATGTACTAATCCTCATCGATATAACCGCCTTTTTCTTCGTCGCTGATAACGACACCCTTCTTCATCGTAATTACGCGTTTCTTCATTTCATTTACAATTTCACGGTTGTGCGTAACGACCAGAATCGTCGTGCCTCTTTCTTCGTTGATGCGTTCCAGCAGCTTCATGATTTCCCAGGAATTCTTCGGATCGAGGTTTCCTGTCGGTTCATCTGCCAGAAGAATCGGCGGTTCATTTACCAGCGCCCTCGCCAGTGCAACTCTCTGCTGTTCACCGCCGGAGAGCTGTTTGGTCTTCGCTTTGTATTTGCCTGCCAGACCTACCTCTGCCAGCGCGTTCGGAACATTTTTACGCATCAGCTTCGTCGGCATCTGGATAACACGCTGTGCAAACGCTACGTTTTCATAAACGTTTCTGTCATTCAGCAGACGGAAATCCTGGAACACGATTCCAAGATTTCTGCGGAATTTCGGCACCTGTCTGCGCTTTAAGCGCGCCACATCGGCACCATTTACGATAACACGGCCGCTCGTGGGCGTCAGCTCCCGCAAAAGCAGCTTGATCAGGGTCGATTTTCCTGAGCCGCTGTCGCCTACGATAAAAACAAATTCCCCCTTTTTGATCGTCAGGCTCACATTATCCAAAGCCGGAGAGCCGCTCGAATACGATTTGCTCACGCGATCCAGCGTGATGACCGCATCTGAGCCTTCCCGCTTCTTCTTTTTTTTCTTATCGTTTTGTACCAAACCTTGTCACCATCCTAATATTCAAAAAATTCCATGTACTTCATGTACTTTACAACCATGAGTGCGATCTTGAATGTAATCGCATCCTCAAATACGCGCAGATCCAGCCCGGTAGACTTCTGAAGCTTATCCAGACGATATACCAGCGTATTTCTGTGGATAAACAGCTGACGGCTCGTTTCCGATACGTTTAAGCTGTTCTCGAAGAATTTGCTGATGGTCGTCAGCGTCTCCTCGTCAAAATCGTCCGGACTCTTTCCACCGAAAATCTCTCGGATAAACATCTTACAAAGCGGAATCGGAAGCTGATAGATCAGACGGCCAATGCCCAGCTCGCTGTATGCGATTACTCTTCTCTCGTCAAAGAAAATCTTGCCGACGTCCATTGCCATCTTGGCTTCTTTGTAGGAACGGCTCACTTCTTTGATTTCCTGTACGATTGTACCGTAGGAAATGCGGCTTTCGGAATAGCCCTCTGTTTCCAGCCATTCTATCAGGTTTGCAGTGTAATGCTCAATCTCCTTCATTTCATCGTTTTCGGTCAGCGCTTTCACGATGATCACGTTATTCTCATCCACCGCCGTGATAAAATCCCGGTTATTATTACCAAATACCGGACGCATCTGCTCCAGGATGTTATCCTCCCGTCCCGCGCTGCATTCGATAATCAGGACAACTCGCTGCGCATCCACCGGAATATAGATCTTCTTCGCCCTGCTGTAAATGTCCACCAAAAGCAGGTTATCCAGCAACAGGTTTTTGATAAAGTTATCCTTATCGAAGCGCTCTTTATACGCCACAAGCAGGTTCTGAATCTGGAATGCAGCCATCTTTCCGATCATATAAATATTTTCACCGGCGCCGCCTACAATCAGAATATATTCCAGCTGCTGCTCGTCATAGATCTTAAAAAACTGATTTCCCTGAACCTCCTGGCTGTCTGCAGGGGAATCCACAAAGGCTCTCGCCTGCGGCAGATATTCTTCCAGTCCGTCTGCTGTCGTCGCAGCGGTCTTTCCATCCACATCAATCACACATAATTCGACTCTGGCAATCGCCTTCAGGCCATCCAGTGTACTCTGTAAAATCTGATTCGATATCATAAACCCCGTCTCCTTCACTTCGCGCATTCTTCGACAAAAAAACCAGTCTGTCTCCTGCGATTTTTACTATGCCCAACCTATATTCTAAAAGAAAACCACAAAAAAAGCTATAGGAAATCGCAAAAAATTTATGCAAAACCTATAACAGCAGAATTCCAGACGTTCTTTTGTTTGGAACTATAAAAGGCGAAGTACTTATTGCTCCGCCTTTTCCAGATTATATTCATTAACTTTTTTCTGAAAAATCTTTTTCCGCACCTTTCTCCAGAACGTCGTCCTCACCTTTTCTTTTAATTTCGTCTCCGGCAACGCCACCCAAAGCTCCGCGTTTAAAAATTTGCGGCCGCTGTGCATCAGCTCCAGATCCAGCGGATATGTCATCCGGGAAAAAATCACCTTCGGCGCAGCTTCGTTCATCGCGTTCATCAGTCGCTGAGGCTGATACTCAAATTCCTCGTAGCCGCGCACATCCACGATATTTAAATTTTCCTGCGCGTTTAGAAGCATCTCCTGCAGCTCCTGCGCCTGTTTATCCGTGTCGCCCAGCAGATAAACCTTGTCATGCTGTCTTGCCAGTCTTTTCAAAAACTCCCGCAAAAACATCCGGTCCTCGATTTCCCGAACCCTGCCGGGAGATGCGATTCCTGCTGCCTCCAAAATATCCGGCTCCAGACAGAACATCAGATCCGTCTCTTCCAGATACTCCTTGACCTGTTCGTCCCTGGACGCCATCGACAGAGACTGCGCGTTAATATAGCTTGTTGTATTGAGTGCCCCGGTCTGCAAAAAATGCTCCGCTCTGCGCAGGCCCTCTCTTGCGGAAACATCCATTAAGGAAATTCCCAGAACTGAATACCTTCTCATAACCCTCTACTCACTTCTTTTCTCACAACGAAACGCCTTTGAAACGCATCCCCGTTGTATCAGCTTCGTCACTCTCCGCCCCCACGGAGCACACCCGCCGCCTTATATCCTGCGGATCGCTTTTTCTGTGATCTCAATCCTGCCGTTTTTCAGCAGGTTGCCGACCGCACGCTTGAACTCGTTTTTGCTCATCGCAAGCTCCCTGCGAATGACCTCTGGGGAAGCCTTGTCGGTAAACGGAAGCACGCCGTCGAAGCTGTCGATCAGCTTCATGACCTTCTCTGCATCCGTCTCGATCTGCAGGTACGCCTTTTCCCGCACGCTCAAATCCAGCTTGCCGTCCTCATGTACCCGGACAACCCTGGCTTCCACATGGTCACCGACCTTTAATTCCCCGTACATTTCCTTCGGAGGAATCAGCGCGGAATATCGATTGTCCACTGCCACAAACGCGCCGAACTGGCGGCTGATTTCATACAGACAGCCGCTCACTCTGTCATCCTTATGATAAGGGCTGTCGGTGCGCAGATAATGATACACCTTCATCGTCGCACAGAGCCGCCCGCTCTTGTCCACATACAAAGCAACCGGGAAACGGTCGCCCTCTTTTACCTTTCTGGTCTGCTCCTTGAATGGAAGGAAGAGGTCTTTTTCCAGTCCCCATTCCAGAAATGCTCCCATTTTCGCAGTCTGCGCAACCGTAAGCTCTACAACCTCACCCAGCAAAAGCTTCGGGCGCGCCGTTGTTGAAATCAGCCGGTCGCTCGAATCTTTATATAAGAAAACCTCAATCTGATCCCCGACCGAGGTCTGCGGCGGAACCTGTCTTGCCGGAAGAAGCACTCTTTTATCCTCTGCTCCGGGCTCTGCCAGATAAACACCGAAATCCACTTTTTTTACTACTGTCAAATTCTGAATTGTTCCAATTTCCAGCATATTATTTTCCTTTATCTTCCTGTCAGCTCGACGACCACAAACGGGGCTTCGTCCTCGCTGCACAGGGAAACGGTTACGCGGTCTGCCTCCGTCACAATGATCGGAACCACTATATCGTGAAGCAGTGCGGATTTTTTATACTCCGCCCGCATCTGTCTAATTGCAAAATTTTCCGGCAAATACGCCATCGCCATCGAAATGTACTGTCCATTATTGACGTGGTGGTTGCCATCTAAGTGCTGTCTTTCTACTCGGAAAGGCTCCTGTCTGATGCCGCCCTGGGGCACTGCAATTTTACGCGGCGCATAATCCATCTGCAAACGTTCTTTCACGTCGTATTTTTCGACCATCTCCGGCAGCACCCGCACCGGAACGCCCTTTTTGTGATTGATCAGAGACCAGACCGAATTCGCTTCCGCCAGCCGCTCTCCGTCTTCCGTGTCCATAAAAAAATTACGCAGTCCCATAAAGCCGCGCAGCTCGTATGGAATCGTCCCGATCCTGATTTTTTCTCCGAGCGCCGGATAGCGGTGTACAACCACCTGCCACGCGCTCATCACCCAGAGCAGATCCTTTTCTTTCAGAAAATCAATGCCAATTCCGAGATCCTCCGACTGAAACGTCGAAACATCCTGAAAATAATCCACGATCGCCGGCAGGCTCAGCAATCCTTCTTCCCCGGTTTCGCTGTAGCGCACTCTGCTGTCAAATGTATACATATCCGTCTTTCCTCCGGTACTGGCTGTGCTCTCTTTTGCGCTTATTATAGCAGGAATCACTTGGTTCGGCAACCCGACATCCTTTTTGTGCCGTTATAACAAAAACCCCGGAGGAATTTTCCTTCGGGGTTTGTAGCAGGGCTACCAGGATTCGAACCTGGAAAATGACGGAGTCAGAGTCCGTTGCCTTACCGTTTGGCGATAGCCCTAAGTCTTGTTCTCTGTGATTTTGTTTCCCTGTCTCACAGCGCTTATTTAATATACAACACATTCACAGAAAATGCAAGCCTTTTTTTAAATTTTTTATTTTTTATTTTTTTCAGATCCACCTGCCGCTTCGTCAGCGGATTCACGAGGATTTCCTGCGTCGAATCCGCTGACGCGTTTTTACACTTCAAACAGCAAATCCGCATATCCCGGCATCGGCCAGAACGAACGGTCTACCTTCATCTCGAGCGCATCTACCGGTGCGCGCAGGGCTTCCATTGCAGGAACGATCTCGTCCCGATAAAAAAATGCCTGCTTTCTCGCATCTTTCTTCTGCACGTTTCCGTTTGCTCCCTTTTGTTTCAGGTCTTCCAGCGCGGCGGAAGCCTGAGACAGCAGAGCAGAGGTATCCTTCAACAGCGTTTTTGAAACGCTGCTGTCTGCACCGACTGATTCCAGAGAAGCGATGGTATCCGCCAACGTCTTTGTGTACCGAATGACGGCAGGGAGAATATCTTTCGACGCCATATCGATCATCGTCTTTGCCTCAATATGAATCGTCTTGACATAGGTTTCGTAAACAATCTCTTTTCTGGATTCCAGCTCTGCACGGTTGTAGATGCCGAAACGCTCATACAACCGGATCGCCTTATCGGTCGTCAGTGCCTCCACCGAATCGATCATACCCGGGAATACCGGAAGTCCGCGTCGCTGCGCCTCTTTCTCCCATTCCTTCGAATAACCGTCTCCGTTGAAAAGAATGCGCTGATGTGCCGTCATATATTCCTTAATCAGATCGTGCACCGCCATGTCGAAATTTTCTTCCCCGGCAGCCTCCAGTCGGTCAGCAGCTTCGCAGAACGCCTCTGCGACAATTGCGTTGATCGTCGTCGTCGGGCTTCCGATCGAATCCGAAGAGCCGACCATACGGAACTCGAACTTGTTTCCGGTAAAGGCAAACGGAGAAGTACGGTTTCTGTCCGTCGCATCCATCGGCAAATCAGGCACAGTGGAAACGCCGGTATGTAACGTAGAACCCTCCAGGCAGGAACGGGCTTCGCCGGTTTCCACAAGCTGTCTTACCACATCCTCGAGCTGTGTGCCCAGAAATACGGAAACGATTGCCGGAGGCGCTTCGCTTGCACCGAGACGAAGATCGTTACCGACGTTGGAGGCGCTTCTGCGCAGCAGGTCGGCATGTGTATCCACAGCCTTGATAACGCAGGCAAGCACCAATAAAAACTGAATATTTTCATTGGGCGTCTCACCGGGATCGAGCAGATTCATGCCGGTATCCGTCGTAATCGACCAGTTGTCGTGCTTGCCGGAGCCGTTAACGCCTGCAAACGGCTTTTCGTGCAGCAGGCAGCGCAGGTTATGACGCTCTGCCACCTTTTTCATCGTCTCCATGACAAGCTGGTTGTGATCCATTGCAATGTTCGCAGTTTCATAGACCGGGGCAAGCTCGTGCTGCGCGGGTGCAACCTCATTGTGCTGCGTCTTTGCCGTCACGCCGAGCTTCCACAGCTCCACGTTTAAATCCTTCATAAACGCACCGATCCGCTCGCGGATCACGCCGAAATAATGATCTTCCAGCTCCTGCCCTTTCGGTGCGGGCGCGCCGAACAGCGTTCTGCCGGAAAAAATCAGGTCTTTTCTCTGTAAATATTTTGCCCGGTCAATCAGGAAATACTCCTGCTCCGCGCCGACAGACGGAGTAACTTTTGTCGCCGTCGTGTTTTTGTTGAACAGACGAACGATTCGCATCGCCTGCTCGGAAATTGCTTCCATCGAACGAAGCAGCGGAGTCTTTTTATCGAGTGCCTCACCTGTAAAGGAGCAGAACGCCGTCGGGATACACAGAATCACACCCGTCGCATCTTCTTTTAAAAACGCAGGGGAAGTGATATCCCATACCGTATAACCTCTCGCTTCAAATGTGGAACGCAGACCGCCGGAGGGAAATGACGAAGCGTCCGCCTCGCCCTTAATCAGCTCCTTGCCGGAAAACTCCATCAGCATCTTTCCGTTCTCATCCGGATGTGTCACGAAGGAATCATGCTTCTCCGCCGTGATGCCGGTCAGCGGCTGGAACCAGTGCGTGTAATGGGTCGCGCCATGCTCCACTGCCCAGTCCTTCATCGTCTTTGCCACAACGTCCGCTGTCGCGTTGTCTAACTCACCGCCATGCTCCATGACGCGTTTGACTTCTGCGAACGCTTTTTTAGGAAGACGCTCCTGCATCTTTCCAAGGGTGAATACATTTTCTCCAAACAGCTTTTCCACATTCAGCACTTCACTCATTCGTCCGTCTCCTTTTCGACAATTGTACGAAGTAAATCCCCCGTTTCTGCAGCCTCCGAAAGCGTCAGCCACAGCTCCTGCTTCGGATGGGGCGCACTCTCCATTTTTTCCTCCTGATCGTCCTGGATCTGCAGCACCTGACATGCCACATTTCTTCCGTCCGGTTTCATGATCTCGATCACATCGCCCACGCAGAATTTATTGCGCTGTTCGATTCTTGCACGGCCCTTATGATCCGTCTCGTAAACAGTGCCCAGATAAACTGCATCGCTTTGATAGGTATTAGAATCATAAATCTGAGATTCTTCATTCGGCTTTCCGTAATAAAAGCCCGTCGTAAACTGTCGATAGGTACAGCGTGAAATTTCGCGGTGGTACCAGTCCATATTGGCGCGGTATTTTTCTTCGGATTCCAGACAGTCATCAATCGCTTTCCGATATGTCCGCGCCACCGTCGCCACATACAGCGCTGTCTTCATCCGTCCTTCTATTTTAAAGCTGTCAATTCCCGCATCCAGCAGATCCGGAATATGCTCGAGCATACACAGATCCTTGGAATTGAAAATAAACGTTCCTCTTTCGTTTTCATAAACCGGCAGATATTCGCCTGGTCTGGATTCCTCCATCACCGCATATTTCCAGCGGCACGGATGGGTACATGCACCGCGGTTGGCATCCCGTCCGGTAAAATAATTGCTCAGAAGGCAGCGGCCGGAATAGGAAATACACATCGCGCCGTGTACAAAGCTCTCAATTTCCATATCAGACGGAATATGGCTGCGGATTTTCTTCAGCTCTGCCAGGGAAAGCTCCCGTGCGGAAACCACACGCTTTGCGCCCAGATTCCACCAGAACAGCCACGTCTCGTAGTTCGTGCTGTTTGCCTGCGTAGAAATGTGCAGCTCGATCTCCGGGCACACTCGCTTCGCAATCATGAACAGTCCGGGATCGGAAATAATCAGCGCATCCGGCGGAACCGGTCTGCCGTCTTTTGTTTTTAAGTGCTTCAGCTCCATAAAATAGTCCGAAGCCGCTTCCAGATCTCCGTTATGCGCTAAAATATTCGCTGTCACATAGACCTTAACGCCCCGATCATGCGCATAGGCGATCCCCTCCGCCATATCCTCCGGGGAAAAATTCTTCGCCTTTGCCCGCAGTCCAAACGCCTCTCCGCCGATATAAACTGCATCCGCTCCAAAATTGACCGCAGTCTTTAACACCTCAAGACTGCCGGCCGGAATCAGCAATTCCGGTTTTTTCATCTGATTTGCTCTCCTCATTCTCCATTTCACGGCTGCGCGTTCTGCTCTTTTTCGGGCAGCTTCACGCTCAGCGTCGCTCCGTCTCCCACCGGAAGCACGACTGTTTCCAGCTCGTCATGGTGGGTCAGGGTGTATAAATATTCCCGCATCCTCGCATGAATCGTCCGATCGCGTCTGCACACCGCATAGCGGGATTCGATGATATTGCCTTCCTGCAGCACGTTATCCGAAACCAGCAGACCGCCCGGCGCAAGCAAGCGCAGGACGTCCGGCAAAAAGTGCATATACTGTCCTTTCGCCGCATCCATGAAAATAAAATCAAACGGCTGCGACAGCTCTGCCAGAATTTCTGCTGCATCGCCCTCCAGCAGCGTGATCTTGTCCTCCCGACCGGCTGTTTTGAAGTTCTGTTTTGCGATCGGAATCCGTTTTTCATATTTTTCAATCGTCGTAATATGGCAATTCTCCGGCATGTATTCGCTCATAAAAAGAGCGGAATAACCAACGGCCGTCCCTACCTCAAGGATAGAAGACGGCCGTCTGAGAGTCAATAGAAAACGCAGCAGACTTCCCATCTCCATCCGGATAATCGGCACGTTATCCTGCAGCGCACTGCTGCGAATCTCGTCCAGCCATGCAGGCTCTCCGGGGTCCAGAGAATTGATAAACGTTCGCATTCTCTCTTCTACAATCATTTATCGTCTCCGCCTGCGCCCATCACATCCATCATTTCATCCGGCGTCATCGCAGTGGAAAGCACATAGTCGCCCGCCACAAAGCCGTCCTCTGAATAGTTGGATAAGCGCTCCTGAATATAAAACAGTCTCTCTTCCCGAACCAGGCCCTTTTCGTAGAGCTGCTTCGCAATCCCTTTAAAATCCATTCCGTCCGTAATTGTTACGTTTATTTCGGTTCCGGGTTCCTCCGAAATTGCAGGCTCCCCGTAAATCCGCACACCGTACTGATACGCGGAAACTGCGAAATAATAGATCAGCATCACAGCGACAATGATCAGAACCACATTAAAAATCGTTCCGACCGCACCGCCTGCAATATTTTTTGCCACAGAGTTTTTTTTCGACTGAAGCTTTGCTTTTTTCTTGTTACTCAAAGTTCACTGCCTCCACGATTTTTCCGTTGATCTCCTGAATCATCCTGCAAAAATCCAGCTCTGCGTTCAGGAATGCGTCCACCAGCGGGTTTTTGCGGAACTCCCCCAGACGCCTCGAAAATTCATCCGTCCTGTCAAAAAGCTCATCCGCCTGAACCGAATTCTGCAGTTCAAAATTTTCCTGCCGGAACCGGTCGATCTGGGCTTTTAATTCCGGTTGCTCCTTCATGATTTGTTTCTGTCTGTCATATTCTCTGTATTCTTCAGAAGCGATTACCGCGGCAATCAGTTCCTCCAAAGCTGTCTCAACTCTGCTCATGTTTCCCCTTACTTTACACTTCCATAATGATCGGTAAAATCATCGGGCGTCTCTTCGTCTTTTTCCAGATAAAGTCGCCTAAATTGTCCTTGATCGCGGTCTTGATTCTGCCCCAGTCGGTACAGCCTCTGCTCACGCAGCCCTCCATAACGTTTTCCATCAGGTCGCGTGCCTCGTCCATCAGTGCATCAGATTCTTTGACGTAAACGAAGCCTCTGGATACGAGATCCGGACCGCTTGCGATCTGTCCGCTGATGCTGTCCAATGCAACAACAACGATCATAATGCCGTCCTCTGCCAGATGCTGTCTGTCGCGCAGCACAACGTTTCCGACATCACCGATACCAAGACCATCTACCAGAATTGCGCCAGCCGCAACCTGTCCGGTCACGCCAGCCTTTTCCTCATTTAATTCCAGAACATTGCCGGAGCGCAGGATGAAAATATTTTCCTTCTGGATTCCGAGCTCCTGTGCGATGCCAGCCTGCGCCTTCAGGTGCTTGTATTCGCCGTGCACCGGAATCGCGTATTTGGGATGAACCAGCGTATAAATCAGCTTGATCTCTTCCTGACATGCATGTCCGGAAACATGGACATCCTGGAAAATAACCTCTGCACCCTTCATCTCCAGCTCGTTGATGACTCTCGTTACAGCTTTTTCGTTCCCGGGAATCGGATTCGAGGAGAAAATAATCGTATCGTTTGGTCCGATGGAAACCTTTCTGTGAACGCTCGATGCCATACGGCTCAACGCCGCCATGTTTTCGCCCTGGCTTCCTGTTGTAATAATAACGGTTCTGTCGTCCGGATAATCCTTCAGGCGGTCAATATCCACCAGCGTATTCTCCGGAATGTTGATGCAGCCAAGGTTCATGGCTGTATCAATGATATTTACCATGCTGCGGCCTTCAACCACAACTTTCCGTCCATATTTATGCGCAGTATTGATAATCTGCTGTACCCGGTCCACATTGGATGCAAATGTCGCAATGATCAGCCGAGAGCCCTGATGCTCATGGAAAATCGTATCAAAGGTATGTCCTACCGTCCGCTCAGACTGTGTAAAGCCTTTCCGTTCCGCGTTGGTGGAATCACACATCAGCGCCAGCACGCCTTTTTTGCCAAGCTCCGCGAACCGCTGCAAATCGATTGCTTCACCAAATACCGGAGTATAGTCCACCTTAAAGTCACCGGTATGGACAACCGTTCCCGCTGGAGAATGGATCGCCAGTGCAGCCGCGTCTACGATGCTATGGTTCGTCTTGATAAATTCGATCCTAAACTGTCCCAGATTTACGGACTGTCCGAATTTGATCACCTTACGCTTCGTGTGACCAAGCAGATTGTGCTCGCGCAGCTTGTTTTCGATCAGTCCCATCGTCAGTCTGGTTGCATAGATCGGAATATTCAACTCCCGCAGCACATACGGAAGTGCTCCGATATGATCCTCATGACCGTGCGTAATCACAAAGCCCTTTACCCGATCCGCATTTTCCTTTAAATAAGTCACGTCCGGAATCACCAGATCGATTCCCAGCATATCGTCATCAGGGAAAGAAAGGCCGCAGTCAACTACAACAATACTGTCTTCGTATTCAAAGGCAGTAATGTTCATTCCGATCTGCTCCAGTCCGCCCAATGGTATAATCTTCAGGCTGGGGCCGTCAATATTCACTTTTTTTGTTCTTTTCAAGCAAAATTACCTCCATTTTTATTTTTATAGCAGGGATAAATCACGTTGTGCTGCACGAAAAAGGTGCTCGCATTTATTCCTTTTCAAGCTCAATATCCTCGAGCATATCTGTAAAAATCGCAGCCACTGCATCCATTTCTTTATCGTCATCTACGATGCTGTAAATGGCTTCTTCGTCCTCCGGCGCAGAAACGTCCTTTAAAATCAGCGCTTCCGCATCGTCGTCTTCACTGTCTGTTACCAGAATATAATCAACTCCGCCGAGTCTGGTCTGTTCCAGCACAAAAAATTCAACGGCTTCCCCGTCCTCCGGGCAAAATGTAATCTTTTCCAAAGCTTAATTCTCCTGTCCGTTCTCTGTCTGCATCCGCTGTCTGTCCAGATATTCCTGTAAAATCAGCACAGCTGCAATCATATCCACATATTCCTTCCGGTTTTCCCGGCGCACGCCGACTTCCATCATCGTGCGGTCCGCTGCAACCGTCGTCAGTCTCTCGTCCATAAATGCCACCGGAAGTCCGGTTCTGCGTGCCAGCTTATCCGCAAATTCCTTCGTCTTCTCCACGCGCTCTCCCTCTGTGGCGTTCATATTTTTCGGAAGACCGAGCACAATCTGCCCGACCTCGTATTCTCCGATCAGTTCTTCAATTCGCTGCAGCGTATGGCGCAGCTTATTCTCTTCTTTTCTTCTGATGATTTCGATTCCCTGGGCAGTCACAAAAAGCGGGTCGCTGATGGCAACTCCCACTGTCTTGGAACCGAAATCAAGCCCCATCACTCGCATCCCGCTTCTCCTTGTTGTTCCTCTGGTCGCTCAGCGCTTCCAGTGATTCTTCTCGATGTACTCCTTGAGCATTTCCTCTACCAGCTCGTCGCGCTCCACCCGTCCGATCAGACCGCGTGCGTTGCGATAGCTGGTAATATAGGTCGGATCTCCGGACATAATATAGCCGACAATCTGACTCACCGGATCATAGCCTTTTTCAGAAAGTGCTTCATACACTTCAGAAAGGATCATTTTTACGCCATTTTCCGGCTCTACTTCTACTTTAAAATACTGTGTATTTTCCAAATCCTGCATATTGTCACGTCCTTTGTTCAAAGCTCTATATCTTATCTTACCCTACTTCTCTTAAAAATTCAATGCAATTTCCAAAACCTCGTCCGACAGGAAAGAAACCGCTCGTCCGTGCACCAGCCGGTTCGAATAATCCATGCATTCTGCACTGTCCGCCGCAAACGCAGCCTTTACATAGGTATCCGTATGACCGAGCCAGTATACCTTTCCGCCGATCTCCTTCTGCTCTTCGATCAGGACTTCCACTTCCTGTCCCAGATAATGCGCACGGAATTCTCTGGACTGTTCCTTTTCCAGAGCCAGCAGCTGTCCGCTGCGTTCCGTCTTCTGAGCGTCCGTCAGCTGTCCGGGCAGTTTGTCTGCAACCGTACCTTTTCTGCGGGAATATTTGAAAATATGCATTTCAAAGAAATGAACCTTTTCCAGAAATGTCTTCGTCACCGCAAATTCCTCCGCAGTTTCTCCAGGGAAACCGACGATTACATCCGTCGTAATCGCAGGATGTTCAAAATACTTGCGGAGAATCTGCACTTTTTCATAGTATTCCTCCGCCGTATAATGTCTATTCATCCGCTTGAGCGTTTCATTGCAGCCACTCTGCAGAGACAGGTGAAAATGCGGACAAAGCTGCGGAATCGCCGCCAGCCGTCCGGCAAACTCTTCTGTGATGATACGGGGCTCCAGCGAACCCAGACGGATTCTGCGAATGCCGTCCACCTTTGCGATTTCCTCCAGCAAAGAAACCAGATAGGCGCGTTCAAACGCCGTTCCCCGCAGATCTTTTCCGTTTTTCAGGTAATCTCCGTCCGTCTCTCCGATAAAATCCATGCCGTAGGAGCTCAAATGAATACCGGTGATGACTACCTCCTGAAAGCCTTTTTCCGCCAGCCCTCTTACCTCAGCCAACACATCCTCCTGCTTTCTGCTCCGGACGCGTCCACGCACAAATGGAATAATACAATACGAGCAGAACTGGTTGCAGCCGTCCTGAATCTTGATATACGCGCGCGTGTGCTCCGTGCTCTGCTCCATGCGCATTTCCTCATACTCCCGCACAGCGCCGATGTCTGTCACGGCGCTGGCGTCTGCAGTATGCTCCTCCAGATACGCCTCAAGAATCTCCACGATATCCTTTTTATGCTGGTTTCCCACCGCCAGATCAATGCAGTCGTCCATTCTGTTTTCCTCGCCCGCCTGTACAAAGCACCCGACCGCAACGACAACCGCGTCCGGATTTCTGTGCTTTGCCCGGTGCAGCATCTGACGGCTCTTCCGGTCTGCAATGTTGGTTACGGTACAGGTATTTACAATATAAATGTCCGCATCGGAATCAAAAGGCACAATTTTATATCCCCTATCTTGTAACTTTTGTTGCATAACCTCCAGCTCATACGCATTCACTTTGCAACCTAAATTATGTAATGCAACACTTTTCATATTATTCTCCACCATTTTTGTTACGTTTGATAATTGACTTTTGTGACGATAGTTTGCTAATATAAGATCAGAAAGTGTGAACCCAAAGGAGGTAGTTATCATGAAAACAGTTCAGATTTCCTTAAACTCTATCGATAAGGTAAAATCTTTTGTAAACGACATTACCAAATTCGATTACGATTTCGACTTGGTATCCGGCAGATACGTTATCGATGCTAAATCTATCATGGGTATCTTCAGCCTGGATCTTTCCAAGCCGATCGACTTAAACATCCATGCAGAAGACACCAATGTTGATGCTGTACTGGAAGTTCTTAAGCCCTACATGATCTAATTCAAAATGGATCAGAAAGCTCTCCGAGAGATCGGGGGGCTTTTTTAGTTGTTTTCATACTGAAAACAACTAAAAAAGCCTGAATGCGCAGTGCGGCAATTTGAAATTTGTCGCTTATGCGACTTGCCGCACGCGCCCCAAAGGTGCCTTACTGCGCCTCGACCACAATCAGTTCTTCCGTATCCAATGCACGCTGCATCATTTCATCGATGCAGTCCTTTAAGTTCTCTTCATGGCGCTTGATCACTGCGAGGTTCGGTTTTGTAACAGGATGCTTTGCAACGAAAATCGTACAGCAATCCTCGAACGGCAGGATTGACGTCTCATAGGTACCGATCTTTTCGGAAATCTCCACGATCTCCTGCTTGTCCAGCCCGATACAAGGACGGAATACCGGCAGGGTGCAGACTTCATTCGTTACTGCGAGGGACTGGATCGTCTGGCTCGCAACCTGTCCGATGCTCTCACCGGTAATCAGTCCGAGACATTCCGTCTTTTTTGCAATATCCTCCGCGATTTTCATCATATAACGGCGCATAATGATCGTCAGCTCATCGTGCGGGCACTTTTCATAAATCGCCAGCTGAATCTCCGTAAAATTGATGACATGCAAATAGATCGGTCCGCTGTAACGTGCTACCAACTTTGCAAGATCTACAACCTTCTGCTTTGCGCGCTCGCTAGTGTACGGAGGCGCATGGAAATAAACCGCGTCAATCTTGACGCCTCTCTTTGCAACCATAAATCCGGCAACCGGAGAATCGATACCGCCGGATAACAGCAGCATCGCCTTACCGTTGGTGCCGACCGGCATACCGCCGGGACCGGGAATTTCGATCGAATAAATATAAATATGCTCGCGTACCTCGATATAAAGCATCACGTCAGGATTGTGGACGTCCACGCGGATCTCGGGGAACGCCTGCAGGATCTTTTCACCGACAGATGCATTGATCTCCATCGACTCCACAGGATAGTTTTTGCGGGCACGGCGCGCATTGACCTTGAAGGTGATGTTTTTGTCCGAATAGTGCTCGTCCATATAGGAAACCGCACTCTCGCACAGCTTGTCGAAGCCTTCGTCTTCGAGCTGAACCATCGGACAGATCGCGCTGACGCCGCAGACAGTCTTCAAGTTGTCGATGGTTTCTTCATAGTCATAATCATCCGATAATACATCAATATAGATACGTCCTCTCGTTCGGCGTACCCGGAATTCTCCTTCGCAGCGCTTTAACGCATACTTGATCTGGCGAACCAGCGCTTCCTCAAACAGATCCCTGTTTTTGCCCTTTACGCCGATTTCTGCATATTTAATCAGAAAAGCTTTATACATGCTCATTTCCTTTCTTTATCCGCAGCATTTGCCTGCCGTCTGTCCTCCGGCCGCAGGCAGGCTGCAGCATATTACTCTCCCGCTTTCCCGGTCGTCTGCGCCTCAAAAGCGGAGGTATCCTTTTATCTTCTGGTAAACCGGCGCAGCATCGGAACCAGCTCGTGCAGCACCTGTACCGTATAATCAATTTCTTCCTCTGTCGTAAAGACGGAAAGGCTGAAACGGATCGTCGAATTCAACAGCTCCTTCGGCAGACCGATCGCCCGAAGCGTCGCGCTCCCTGCCGTATCCGGATGGTTCGATGCGCACGCGCTTCCTGCGGACACATAGATTTCCCGTTCCTCCAGCGCATGCAGAAGCACCTCGCTGCGCACACCCGCAAACGACACGCTCAGCACATGCGGTGCGCTGTCCCGTCCGCAAAGTCCGTTGATCCGCACATTTTCCATCGTGGAAATGCCGTCGGCAAGCCGTTGTTTCAGCGCATACATCCGATCCAGATCGGTATCCAGGTTCTGATACATCTCCTCTGCCGCTTTTCCCATGCCTGCGATTGCCGGAACGTTTTCTGTGCCGGAGCGCAGTCCCCGCTCCTGTCCGCCGCCGAACACGATGGGACGGATTTTCACGCGATCTCCGACATACAAAAATCCGATCCCCTTCGGTCCGTGAATTTTGTGTCCTGAAACAGACAGCATGTCAATTTTCATCCGTTTCGGCAGAATTTTGGCCTTGCCATAGCCCTGCACCGCGTCCACGTGGAACAGCGTGTTCGGATTGACGCGTTTGATCAGCTCACCCGCCTCTGCGATCGGCTCAAGGGCTCCGATCTCATTATTCGTGTGCATGATCGAAACCAGAATCGTATCCGAACGGATCGCCGCTTCCAGATCGGACAGACGGATTTTTCCGTTTTCATCGACCGGCAGATACGTCACCTCAAAGCCCTGCTGCTCCAGATACTGCATCGTATTGAGGATCGCCGGATGCTCAATCGATGTCGTAATCAGATGCTTGCCCTGCCGCGCATTTGCATACGCTGCACCGCGCAGCGCCAGATTATCCGACTCCGTCCCGCCGGAGGTAAAGAAGATCTCCTTGGGCGTAACCTTTAATGTCTTTGCAATCACTTCCCGCGCATGGCGGACATATTCCTCCGCCTGCACCCCTTTATGATGCAAACTGGACGGATTTCCGTAGTCCGTACATAAAATCCCGGCCATCAGCGCTGCCGCGCTGTCCAGACACCGCGTTGTAGCCGAGTTGTCCAGATAACATTCCATAACCTTTCACCTGCTTTTTCCAAAATCTCGAAAAAATCCGTTTGAACCCGGTCGCCACAGGGCAAACCGTTTCCTGCTTTATGATATGCCGGAGTCTTCCAACTGGTACATCAGCCACGCCATCACGGTCAGCCCAGCTGTCTCCGTCCGCAAAATCCGTTTGCCCAGCGTCACCGGCATAAATCCGGACTGCATCGCAAGCTCTACCTCTGCCTCTTCAAAGCCGCCCTCCGGACCGATAAACACGCCGATTTCCTGACCGGGCGCTGCGCTTTCGATCAGCTTTCTCGTCCGCATCATCCCTTCGGAAAGCTCGTAGGGGATCAGTTTTAAATCCATCTGCTTCGTCTGTTCCAGCGCTTCCTTTAAAGTGCAGACTGCCCCAACCTCCGGCACAATCCGGCGCTTGCTCTGCTTCGCTGCTGCTTCTGCGATCGACTGCCAGCGCGCCTGCCGCGCTTTCGCCTTTTTTTCATCCAAATGAACGACACTGCGCTTCAACGCCACCGGCACAATCCGGTATGCGCCGAGCTCCACCAGCTTCTGCACGATAAATTCCATCTTGTCCGCCTTGGGCAGTCCCTGAAAAAAAGTCACCCGCGCCGGCAGCTCCAGCCCATCTTCTTTGATAAACCGCAGCGTGCAGATAACTTCCTCCTCCAGAAGCTCTTCGATCCCACAGCGGTATTCCTTGCCGTCTGTGCCGTTGGATACTGCAATTTCTTCGCCCGGCTTCATCCGAAGCACATTTTTAATATGGTTGACATCGCTTCCCGTTATCACAATCCGATTGCCCTGGATCTGGGAAGGCTCCACAAAAAACTGATACATTTGATTCCTGACGCCCCTTTTGGTTTCTTTTCGTCTGTACGACGCGCTTCAACCTGTGTTGCATTTCATTTCATCCTGCGCACTGCGTTTCCTTCTTCCGTGCGGTCACGCTGACCCATTCGCCCTGATATGTTACCTCGAGCAGTTCCAGGCCTGCTGCCTTTACCGCCTCCGTTACGACCGTTTCCTTATCATCGATGATACCGGATGTAATGTAAATGCCGCCTTCTTTCAGCTGATTTACAATCACGGGTGTCAGCGGAACCAGAACGTCCGCTAAAATATTCGCAACGACGATATCGTATTTTTCATAGCCCACCTGATCCTGGACTGCCTTGTCATTGATGATATTTCCGATCATCATTTCAAACTGCTCCGGTGCAATGCCGTTGTTTGCCATATTGTCCGCAACCGCATCCACCGCGCAGGGATCGAGGTCTGTTCCGACCGCATGCTTTGCGCCGTACATCAGAGATAGAATTGCCAGAATACCGCTGCCGGTTCCCACATCCAAAAGCTCTGTCTCCGGTGTGATAAATTTTTTCAGCTGACGAATGCACAGCTGCGTTGTCTCATGCATACCGGTTCCGAACGCCGTGCCCGGATCAATGTGCAGGATCATCTTGCCCTGATCCTCCGGTTTGACTTCCTCCCAGGACGGAATTACCAGAAGATCGTCGATGTAAAACTGATGGAAATACTGCTTCCAATTGTTGATCCAGTCGATATCCTCGGTTTCATCTACCGCAATGCTGCCTTCCCCGATCTCACAGAACATGCGCAGACCATCCAGCTCTTCCTTCACCTTTTCGCAGATCTGCGCTTCGGTTACAGGCTCGCCGTTTAATTCCAGACTGCCGTCCTCTTTTTCTTCCACAAAAAAGCTCAGATATGCGATGCCGTCGTCCGCAGGGCCGTCCGGCAGAATATCTACAAACATCTGCTCCTTTTCCAGCGCAGTCAACGGAACCTTGTCCTCGATCTGCGCACCCTCCAGCCCGATATCGTACAGGGTGCTGATAATAATATCTTCTGCATCTGTCACGGTTTTTATTTTAAATTTTTTCCACTTCATCTGAAACACCTCCCGAAAACACACTAACTCAGTTTTTTACTATAACACAAAAACAGGCGCTTGTGCATCCGCAAAATGCACAAAACGCCTGCCACTTCCTGAATTACATGTTACAGTCCACTCGCGTTATTTGTCTTTATTGAAAAATCCGCGCTTTTTCTTTTCTTTATGCGGAGCTTCGCCGCTGTTGACGCGTTCTGCCGCATGCAAGCTGTCTTCTGTCGCTTCGTCGAACTTGCGCAGCAGCTCTTTTGCTTCTGCAGAAAGATGTTCGGGAGTCTGTACAACCAAAGTTACATAATGATCGCCGCGCAGATCCTTGTTACGCAGAGACGGTACGCCCTTGCCTTTTAAACGAACTCTCGTATCAGTCTGGGTGCCTGCCTTGACGTCATAAATCACCTTACCATCCACGGTATCGATGACAACTTCGCCGCCCAGCGCCGCCACTGCAAAGGAAACCGGAACAGTGGAGTAGATGTTGGTATCCTGACGCTGGAAAATCGGATGCTGTCCAACGATAACTTCTACCAGGACATCACCTCTCGAACCGCCATTGATACCGGGTTCGCCCTGTCCTGCCAGTCTCTTGCACTGACCGTTGTCGATACCTGCCGGAATCGTGACTGCAAACCGTTTCTTCATCGGAACAAAACCGCTTCCGTGACAATCGGTACACTTTTCTTTGATAATCTTACCGGTACCGCCGCAGTCCGGGCACGCCTGAACGTTGCGGACTGTTCCAAAGAAAGACTGCTGCGTAAATACAACCTGACCCTTGCCGCCGCACTTCGGACAGGTTTCCGGGCTGGTTCCCGGCTTCGCGCCTGTGCCGTGACAGGTCTTACACTCTTCCTTCACCGTCAGCTCGATTTCTTTTTCTGTACCGAATACAGCCTCTTCAAAGGTGATTCTGACGCTGGTGCGCAGGTTTGCTCCCTTCATGGGTCCGCTTCTTGCGCCGGCAGAACCTCTGCGTCCGCCAAAGAGATCTCCGAAAATATCCCCGAAAATGTCTCCAAAATCTGCGCCGTTAAAATCAAAACCGCCGAAGCCGCCAGCTCCGCCGGCGCCACCGTCAAATGCCGCATGTCCGAACTGATCGTACTGACGTCTCTTTTCGGGATCACTCAAAACAGCATATGCTTCGGATGCTTCCTTAAACTTCTTTTCTGCTTCTTTATCTCCAGGGTTCATATCCGGATGATATTTCTTGGCAAGAGCACGATATGCCTTTTTGAGAGCGGCGTCATCGGCATTTTTGTCAACACCGAGGACTTCGTAATAATCTCTTTTCTGTTCCGCCATAATTCAAACTCCTCTATTAAAGCTTATCTTCATATAACGCATATCTGCAGCATATGCAAAAATACCGCAAAGCATCCGTCCTGCATAGGTTGCAGATATGCGTTTACACACGGATAGGGGCCTGAAAGAATCCGGCCCCCATTGTACATTCTTCCGGTCCGACACAGCGTCATCTGGCACTGTGCCGATTTACCGGGTATTATTTTATACTTCTCTGAAGTCTCCGTCAATAACATCATCATCCGGATTGCTGCCTGCACCTGCATTGCTGCCTGCGCCTGCTGCATTACCCATATCAGGACCTGCCTGACCAGCTGCGCCCTGCGCCTGCTCATAAACCTTTGCAAATACTGCCTGAGCGGACTGCATCAGTTTCTCCTGAGCTGCCTTGATGTCAGCTACCTGACTGTCTGTCAGCTCCTGATCCTTGGTGGACTCCAGCAGGGATTTCAGTGCATTCAGATCTGCTTCAACGCCTGCCTTTGCGCTTGCGTCTACTTTATCGCCAACCTCATTCAGAGCCTTCTCGGTCTGGAATACGAAGGAGTCTGCGCTGTTTCTGGTGTCGATTGCTTCTTTCTTCTTCTTATCCTGCGCTTCAAACTCAGCAGCTTCCTTCACTGCCTTGTTGATATCGTCATCAGACATGTTGGAACCAGCGGTAATGGTGATATGCTGTTCCTTGCCTGTGCCCAGATCCTTAGCGGATACATTTACGATACCGTTTGCATCAATATCGAAGGTAACCTCGATCTGCGGTACGCCACGCATTGCAGGCGGGATACCATCCAGACGGAACTGTCCAAGGGACTTGTTGTCCTTTGCAAACTGTCTCTCACCCTGCAGAACGTTGATATCAACGGCTGTCTGGTTATCAGCTGCAGTAGAGAAGATCTGGCTCTTCTTAGTAGGAATGGTTGTATTTCTCTCAATCAGTCTGGTTGCGATACCACCCATTGTCTCAATGGACAGAGACAGAGGAGTTACATCCAGCAGCAGGATATCACCTGCGCCTGCATCGCCTGCCAGCTTACCGCCCTGGATGGAAGCACCCAGTGCAACGCACTCGTCAGGGTTTAAGGACTTGCTGGGTTCATGACCGGTCAGCTGTTTTACCTTATCCTGTACAGCCGGGATACGGGTAGAACCACCGACCAACAGTACCTTGCCAAGCTCGGAAGCGGTAATGCCTGCATCCTTTAATGCGTTCTGAACCGGAATTGCAGTACGCTCTACCAGATCGCTTGTCAGTTCATCAAATTTTGCTCTGGACAGATCCATATCAAAGTGCAGAGGTCCGTTTGCGTTCATGCTGATGAAAGGCAGGTTGATGTTGGTTGTTGTCGCACTGGACAGCTCCTTTTTCGCCTTTTCAGCTGCTTCTTTCAGTCTCTGCATTGCCATCTTGTCTTTAGACAGGTCTACGCCCTGCTGAGCCTTAAATTCGGAAACCATCCAATCAATGATCTTGTTATCGAAATCATCGCCGCCCAGATGAGTATCACCATTGGTTGCCAGAACTTCGATAACGCCGTCGCCGATTTCGATGATGGAAACATCGAATGTACCGCCGCCTAAGTCGTATACCATGATCTTCTGTTCTTTTTCGTTGTCAAGTCCGTATGCCAGAGCTGCTGCGGTAGGCTCGTTGATGATACGCTTTACATCGAGGCCTGCGATCTTGCCGGCATCCTTGGTTGCCTGACGCTGAGCATCGTTGAAGTATGCAGGAACAGTGATAACTGCTTCGGATACCTTCTCGCCCAGATAGTTCTCTGCGTCAGCTTTCAGCTTCTGCAGGATCATAGCGGAAATTTCCTGAGGGGAATATTTCTTTCCGTCGATGTCTACCTTGTAGTCCGTACCCATATGTCTCTTAATAGAAGCGATGGTGCGGTCTGCATTGGTAACTGCCTGACGTTTTGCAGGCTCGCCGACCAGTCTCTCACCGGTCTTTGTGAATGCAACTACGGAAGGTGTTGTTCTTGCTCCTTCTGCATTTGCGATAACGGTAGGCTTGCCGCCTTCCATAACTGCTACGCAGCTGTTTGTTGTACCAAGGTCGATACCAATAATCTTACTCATAACTTTTCTCCTTCTGCCTTATCGGCTATCTCAAGCAATGTCTTATGTTCTGTTCAAATCTATGAAAAGCTGCCTGCAGGCTTTTATTCCTGCACAACAGCGACCATGCTGTGACGTACCACGGTGTCCCTGTACATGTAGCCCTTTAAAAGCTCCTGTGCTACAGTTCCGGGTTCCAGCTCATCGTTTTCCACCTGCATCACTGCGTTGTGGAAGTTGGGATCGAACTCTTTGCCGACCGCTTCGATCGGTTTTACACCGAGGTTTTCAAGCTCTGTTAGCAGCTGCCTGTAAACCTTGTTCATACCGTCTACAAAAGGAGCATCCTTTTCGTCTTCCGGTACGGTTGCAAGTCCTCTTTCAAAATTATCTACAACAGGAAGGATCTTTTCGATCACGCTCTTTGCGCCTGTCTCGAACATCGCAGACTTTTCCTTTTCGGAGCGCTTGCGGAAGTTCTCGAACTCAGCCATCTGCCGCATTACCTTATCCTGCAGCTCGTTGATCTGTGCCTTTACGGCATCTTCCTTTTTCTCTTTTTTTCTTCCGGAAAAGAAGCCTTTTTTATCTTTTTCCTCAGAAGTTTCCCCATCTTCCGGGGTTTCTGTATTTTCTGCGGAAGCCTCCGCAGTTTCTTCACATTCTTCCGTATTCCGTTTTTCCTGCGTTTCGGTTTCCGATGTGTCCTGCTTTACTTCCTCTTCCATTCTCTCTTCTGCCACGCCTGTCACCCTTTCTACTTCTTATATAAAGTATCCAACTCGTTCATCAGTGTCTTTAAGGTACCAATGACCTTGTCATAATCCATTCGTTTGGGACCGATGATTCCGATCGTACCTCTCATGCCCTCTCCCAGCTCATAGGTTGCAGTTACGACGCTGCAGTCCTTCATGGACGAAACCGGCGTCTCATTGCCGATATAAACCTGAATGCCGGTGTTATTCTCTTCGGAAAGGGAATCCTGAACCAGCTCTCCCAGCGCTTTCTTTTCTTCAAATACATTGATCAGCTCGCTGGTCTTTTCCCGATTGTCCGTCAGCTCCGGATATTTCAGGATGTTATTGGTTCCGCTGGTATAGATCTTTAAATCCTCATCCGACCGGATCGCTTCGGCAACTGCATCAATCACTCCGCTTACAATGCCGCTGTGAACGCCTGCCTGCTGCTTCATCTCCGAAATCATCGCAAGATTGATTTCATCAATCGACAGCCCATTCAAATGGGTATTCAACAGGATGTTCAGTTTCAGGAGTGCCGCATCATCCAGATCCTCTTCGACCTGAAGCATCGTGTTCTTGATCACATTGCCTTCTACTACAACAACTGCCAGAAGCTGATGCTCATCTACTTTTGAAAGCTGGATGAATTTCAGCTTATTGCGCTGATACTGGGGTGTGGTGATCATCGCCGCATAGTTGGTGTTGGTCGCCAGCACTCTCGCCACTCTCTTTAAGAGAGTGTCCATCTTTTCATCCTTTTCCAGAAGCAGACCTTTTAACTCTTCCACTTCACGTTCCCGCTCACCCAGCATGGTGTCTACATAAAAGCGGTAACCCTTATCAGAAGGAATCCGTCCTGCAGAAGTATGCGGCTGTAAAATGTAGCCCATCTCTTCCAGATCGGACATCTCATTGCGGATGGTCGCGGAACTTAAATTCAAATCGGTATACTTGGAAATTGTCCTGCTGCCCACCGGCTCTCCTGTCTCCAGATAGTTCCGAATAACTGCCTGCAGAATTTTCTTTTTCCTTTCATCGAGTTCCACGTTCTCACCTGCTTTCTGATTTGTTAGCACTCAATCGCTTGGAGTGCTAACACCTTCTGATGATTACATTACCACTCCCCTATCCTATTGTCAACAGATTTTCCCAAAATACTTGTGAAGATAGTGTGAAAAATAAGCGTGATCGCTTATTTTTCGCACAGCTATTTGTGCCGCAGGCGTCACAAAGTAGCTAGGATCGCAGAGCCGAACTGGACGTTCGCCTCGCGATTCCTTCGGCGCAAAGCGCCTGCGGAATGGAGAATTTATGAAAAAAGCAGCCGCACCGGGAAGGATTCGTCCCCGATACGGCTGTTCTTATTTCTGTGTACTATGTACGTTCTGACTCTGCAGCGCCCGCTCAGATTATGGCAGCGCCTGTTTTCAATTGCGGTGTCTGCTCAGACACTTAGATTCCGAAGCTTCCGCTTGTTGTACCGTTGATCACATAGTATACTGCGCTCTCTTCCGGCTTTACATACAGCTCAACGCTCTTGAACTCTTCCGGTGCGTTGCCCAGGTCATACTGCCATACATCTTTGGCAATCTCAACCAGTCTCTCAGTTGTGTATTCCTTGCCTGCAAACTGAACGCTTACCTCGGTCTTTACAGCAGCTGCTTTTGTTGCGCGCTTTGCAGGCGCTTTCTTTTCAGCGGTTGCCTTTGCTGTTGTGGTCTTCTTTGCAGCTGTTTTCTTTGCTGCGGGCTTTTCCTCTGCTTTAGCTGCAGCTGCTGCTTCTGCTTCAACTGCTTTTTCTTCTGCCTTTGCTTCAACAGCTTTTTCTTCTACCTTTGCTTCAGCAGCCTCTGTCTTGGGTTCTTCGGTCTTTACTGCCGCAACAGTCTCAGCTTTTACGGTTTCTTTTTTATTAACGGGTGCCTTTGTTACAGTTTTCTTCACTGTGCTTTTTCTCATAATGATCTCCTCCTTAACACCCAGGTATCCATTCTCCTTGTCATATCATTATCTAGCAATTACCTGAATTTAGTGATTAGTTTACTTCTAAAACCAGATATTGTCAACCTTTCCTCTGTTTTTGCCGAAAAGATTAACGCTTTTTAGACAATATTTTTACATTTTATTTATTCCGGACATCGGAATTTCGACAAAAAATGTACTTCCGGCTCCAGGCTCACTGGTAAGCCTTACACTGCCCCCATAATACGCCGTGATATGCTTCACAATCGACAGTCCCAGTCCGGTTCCGCCCATTTTACGGCTTCTTCCCTTGTCCACCCTGAAAAAGCGTTCAAAGACACGTTTCTGATCCTCCGGATCGATTCCTACGCCATCATCCTTTACTTCTATATATACTGCCTCTGGCTCCTGCCAGATTTTTGTCCAGACATGTCCGCCCGGATGGTTGTATTTGATGCCATTGCTGATCAGATTTGATAAAAGCTCCCGCATCTGCTGCAGACTTGCCTGGAGGATCACATTTCCACACGAGCCCGAAATTTCCACCTTACAGGATGCCGCCTGTGGTGTCAGGGATTCCAGGACCTCGTCCATCACGCTTTTTAAATTCACCTTACTCAGCGTTACCTCCGCATCCTTGCTTTCCAGCCGCGAGATCATCAGGATATCATCGATCAGACTTGTCATATGCTCTGTTTCCTTTAAAATCCTCGCAAGGAAATCCTTCCTAGTCGCCTCATCCTTGACAAAATCCTGACTCAACAGCTCCGCATAGCCCCGCACGGACGTAATCGGCGTTTTAAGCTCATGGGAGGCATTACTGAAAAATTCCTGGCGAATTTTACGGTCCCGCTCCATCTGCACCATTTGCCGTTTGATTTCATCAGAGCGGATATATCCGGAATATCTCGCCGCAACTGCAACGCTTACAGCAAACGCAACTATCATTCCGACAAGCAGAAGCGGAAGCACTACGATCATATACCGGAAAAGGCCGGTGTAGGGAATCGACATACGAATAATAGCCTTTCCATCCTCTGAAAGCTTTGCTACATACAGCATCTCCTGACCAAGACTTTCAGAATAACGGGTCGAACTGCCCTCACCCTTTTCAAGTGCCTCCTTTACCTCCTGCCTGTCAAGATGATTTTCCATACCGTCCACATTTTTCAGATCAGAATCAGCAAGCACTGTTCCGTCTTTTGCGATTATCGTAACCCGAACATTTGCATCCAGTGCAGATGCATGAACCTTCTGCAGCTGCTCCTGCAACGGTTTGTCCGTATTGAGTGTGTATTCGACTACGGAAATCGTCTTTTCCATCATCTCCACATTTTCCTGCCGCATCCGGCTTCCAAGAAAAAAAGACGAAACAATACTGCTGATCGCCAGTGCCAATACTAAGATCATGCCAAAGCGGACCAGTACCGGATTTTTTATCATAATTTTTTTCATTTCCCCATTTTTCCTTTTGCTTTCCTATTCCTGAGGCTTCATAAAACGGTAGCCGACACTGCGCACCGTTTTAATGTAGTGTCCCGCCTCTTCCCCCAGCTTCTGGCGAAGGGTCTTGATATGAATATCGAGCGTTCTCGTCTCCACGTCCGCCCGCCAGTCCCAGAGTTTATCCAAAAGCTCATCCCGCGATACCACACGGTTCTGATTTTCTGCCAGATAAACAAGCAGCTCATATTCTTTGTAAGTTAAAAGGACCTCTCTTCCATTTACCTTTACTTCCCGCGTTTCCAGATCCAGATGCAGGGTACCGCAGTCGAAAAGCTTCGGCTGTTCCGGTTCCTCCTCTTTGGTACGGCGCAGCAGGGAACGCACCCGTGCCAGCAGCTCCAGCACGCTGAAGGGCTTGGTCATATAGTCGTCTGCGCCCCCATCCAGTCCTGCTACCTTGTCGTATTCCTTGTCCTTCGCCGTCAGCACCAGCACCGGGAGCTTTTTCCATGCATCGTTTGCACGAATTTTACGGATTGCTTCCAGTCCGTCCATTCCCGGCAGCATCAGATCAAAAATCGCCAGCTGGGGAGCTTTTACTTTAAATGCGCCAAGTGCTTCCTCCGCAGTTTCAAATGCCGCAGTCTCATAGCCGGAACCGTTCAGTGCCACCTGAACCAGATTTCTGATATTTTCATCGTCCTCTATAATATAGATCATTCCGGATTCTCCTCCTATATGCATGATACCCGCTGCGCATGACGTGTACGATGTGCTGCACAGTGTAATCTCAGCTCCGTTCGATAAGCTCTGCCAGGTATCTGTGTGATATGCTCTGCTTTCTTCGCCATACCGTCAGCCCTAAATCCGGATCGCCGGTATCCCGGCCTCAGCTTCTGCCTTTACATAGTCTGCAACATTGACTGCATGGTCAGAAATCCGTTCCAGATTGCTTATAATATCCAGGAAGATCACACCGCTCTCCGGGTCACATTTTCCTTTAGAAAGTCTGCGGATATGTTTTTCGCGCATTTCTTCCTCAAGCTGGTCAACGCTCTGCTCCAGCACACGGACTGCATTTGCAGACTTGACAGAACCTGTTTCCCTCGATTCTACCGCAATCTGCAAGGACTGCATTGTCTGGGCGGAAATCAGTTCCAGATCCGCTTTTCCCTTTTTGGAAAAACTGCCGGAATTTTTCGATAGCGTCTCCGCCAGCTCTGCGATGTTTTCCGCATGATCGCCCGCCCGTTCGATGTCGCTGACCGTATAAAACAGGTTTTTCACCTGCTCCTGCTGCCCCTCTGTCAAGGAAAGATTATCTACCTCTACCAAAAACTCCGTCAGGATTTTTTCCATACTGTTGATATCTTTTTCCCGCTCGTATACCTTCTGCGCCTTCTGAGGATTTTCTTCTGACACGGCTGCAAGCGCAAGCTCCAGGTTCTGGCAGGTCGCATGCCCCATCACAGAAACTTCACGCACTACGGTTGCCAGCGCAAAGAGCGGATTTCCAAGCACTCTGCTGTCTAAGCGCTTCGCCATCTTTCTTGCTTCGCTGCCCTCCAGCTCGTCCTCTGTTTCCTCTGTCCCGGGCACGAGCTTGCCGGAAACCCAGACGAGCTTTTCTGCAAACGGAAGCAGCACAGCCGTACAGGTAATGTTGAATACTGTGTGGAAAATAGAAATATCTACACTGTTCATCGTAGATGCTCCCCATGCCGGGAAAATCAAAAACAGCACGTACATAGCCACTCCAAACAGCACTGCACCGATGACATTAAACAAAAGATGAATCACCGCCGCGCGTTTTCCGTTTCTGCCGGAACCGACACCGGATAAAAGCGCGGTCACACAGGTACCGATATTCTGTCCGAGCGTGATAAACACCGCGGATTTCCAGTTGACAATGCCGTTCATCGCCAGCGTCTGTAAAATGCCGACGGAAGCAGAAGAACTCTGGATGATCGCCGTTACAACTGTACCGGTCAGGATCGCGAGCAGCGGATTTTTGCCAAGCACGGTAAATGCATTGGAAAAGATCGGCGAATCCCGATAGGGCTTAATTGCGTCGGACATAAAGGAAAGACCGATAAACAGCACGGCAAATCCGATCAGGATTTCACCGATCTGTTTCTTTTTGTCTGATTTTGCAAATAAAATGACAAATGCGCCGATTCCCAGCAGCAGGGGCGCATAAAATTCCGGGTTCAAAAAACTGCCGAACTCGCTCAGGGATACCAGCCACGCGGTGATCGTCGTACCGATGTTTGCACCCATAATGACGCCGACCGCCTGCGACAGATTCAGCATCCCGGCATTGACAAAGCCGACCACCATAACTGTCGTCGCAGAAGAGCTCTGAATCACTGCCGTGACGAGGGTTCCTACCAGGATTGCCATCAGCCTGTTCTGTGTCAGAAAGCTCATCAGCCGCTGCATCTTTCCGCCCGCAAAATGCTGCAGGCCGTTCGCCATTACATGCATGCCGTACAGAAACATCCCCAGGCCGCCGATAAATGAAAACAATACCGAAATTCCTTCCAGTTGCATAACTCTCTCCTTTTTGATCTGATCTTCATTTCCAGCCCATTGTAACAGGCGTCCGTAAAATCTGCCCACCGTTTTTGTAAAATTCATGTAAAATTTTTTACATTTCCCGGCAAGATGTGACTCTTACGAGCATGTATTCTATTATCAGGAACAAAAAAAGGGACTGTCGCACCGGACAGTCCACAATTCAGATCAGTTTCTACCAATTGCCCGCCGCAAAGCAGCTTTTGCAATCTTTTATTCATGACAATAGAATTTTCGCAGAGCGTGCGTTCTATTATTCATGATAATAGAATGTTCGCAGAGCGTGCATTCTATTATTTAATTACAAAGAAATACAGCAGCACCAGGATACCGAGCACGATTCGATACCAGCCAAACACCTTGAAGTCATGTTTTTTGATGTAGCCCATCAGGAAGCGGATCACAAGCACGGATACAATAAAAGCAATTGCCATGCCAACCAGCAGGATCACTGCCTCCGCCATTGAAAAAGCAAAGCCGAAGCGGATCACCTTTAACAGGCTCGCCCCCAGCATAACCGGGATCGCCAGAAAGAACGTGAACTCCGCTGCAACGGTTCTGGAAACACCGATCATCAGGCCGCCCAGAATGGTTGCTCCGGAACGGGAGGTTCCTGGAAAGATTGCCGCAATCAGCTGGAACAGACCGATGATAACCGCATCCTTATAGGTCAGCTGTGCCAGACTGCGGACTCTTGCACGTTTTCCTTTATGACCATTTTCTACAAGGATAAATCCGATACCGAACAGGATCAGCATCACTGCAACCGTAATCGGGTTGTAAAGATATTTTTCAAGGATATCGTCGAACAGCAGACCGACTACTGCCGCCGGAATGCAGGCAACAATGATCTTGAACCACATTTTCATGATGTCCTTTTTCACAATGCCGTTTGTTTTGGACCTTCCGGTAAAATTAAACGGCCAGATCTGTTTCCAGAACAGCAGCACAACCGCTAAAATCGCGCCCAGCTGGATGACAACCAGGAACATATCCCAGAATTCCTCTGAAACGTTCATATGAACGAACTCATTTAACAGAATCATATGACCTGTGCTGCTGACGGGCAGCCACTCGGTGATGCCCTCTACGATTCCGAACAGAATCGCCTTTAAAATTTCAATAAATGATAACATTTTCTGCCTCCTTTATTTTTCCAGAAAAGCGATCAGCTCTTCCTTGCGGCGCGCTGCTTCCTGATATCCTTCTTCATAAAGCGCGCGTAGCTTTTTCCTGTTTTTTTCGATGCGTCCCACTTCATTTGGGTGGGATGGCTGAATCAAAAACGCAGTGCCATTTTTTACCTCCGCTTCCAGATAATCCAGCTGCTGGTTATAGGCTGCTGCGCGGTTTGCCATCAGCTCGTATACCTTCGGATATTTCGCATATCTGGCTTTGATCAGTTCCAGATGCTTTGGCTGGACACGACGATAGCCCGTCTCTTTTGTCATCACAACGACATTTTTGCGGCATCCGTCCGTCACGGCATGCAGCAGTGGGATAGAATCCGCAAGTCCGCCATCTAAGTACAGCTTTCCGTTAATCTCTACCGGCCTTGACACAAGCGGCATCGATGCCGATGCGCGCACTGCATCGATATTCCTGTGCATATTCTTCATCGGAAGATACTCGGCCAGTCCGGTTTCAATGTTGGTTACGACCGCGTATCCTTTACTCGGATTTTTATCAAACGTCTCGTAGTCGAACGGATTTAAGCGCTCCGGGATATCGTGATAACACATCTGGACATTGAAATAATCGCCGGTCCTTAACAGGCTCGAAAGTCCCCAATAGTTTTTATCCTCAAGATAGTCGGTAAAAACGCTGTACTGTCTGCCTTTTTGTCTGGAAAGATAACTGCACAGGCAGCACGCTCCCGCCGAAACGCCGTAGCATTTGGCAAAGTCGATTCCTGCATCCAGAAAAAAATCCAGCACGCCGGCGGTGTAAACGCCCTTCATCGCGCCGCCCTCCAGCACCAGTCCCGCCTGATACATCATAGATATGCGCCTCCTTGCTGCAAAACTCCTGCTGTCTTATTTGTCGTTTCACTCTTATGATGATGTCGGGGTCAAAAGCCCCCGATTTGATGCCTACGGATTGTTCCGTGCTGCGCACTCCCACAATCCTGCCCGATAGTCGCATATCGTGGGATTATCATCCCACTTTTATGCTCCTATCGGGGCGGGTCACAAGGTCTTTCACCCACATATGAGCAAGCTCATGTGGGCTTAGACCTTTTGCCCCTGCCATCTTTATGATATCAGGGCTTTCCATTCAACCATAGATTTCTTTCATCATTTTGCGCAGCACCGGCAGGGAACGCTCCACCTTCTCCGTATCGATGCAATATGCCATGCGGAAATATCCGGGACAGCCGAACGAATCCGCCGGAACGAGCACCAGATCGTACTGCAGCGCTTTCTGACAAAATGCCGCCGCGTCTGCTTCCGGGGCTTTCGGGAAGATGTAAAAGGTTCCTTCCGGCTTCACAACCTCGAAGCCACAGTCCGTCAGGCATTCGTAGAGCAGGTTGCGGTTCTTTTCATAAACGGAGAAATCGGAGGTCAGGTCGAGCACCTTCGATACCGCCAGCTGCATCAGGGACGTCGGGCAGTTATGGCCGATTCCCCTCGAAATCTGTCCGCACATATTTACGATCTCCGCCGCATACGGACACGCCGGATTGACCGCCAGATAGCCGATTCTCTCGCCCGGCAGCGACAGCGCCTTGGAAAAAGAGTAGCAGCTGATCGTATTGGCATAAAATTTCGATACATACGGCTGCTGTTTGCCGTCAAATACGATTTCCCGATACGGTTCATCCGAAATCAGGAAAATATCATGCCCGTATTGTTCTGCTTTTCTCGTCAGAACCTCCGCCAGCTTCGTCAACGTCTCCGCCGAATAAACTGCGCCGGACGGATTGTTCGGTGTATTCACCAACACTGCCGCAACCCTCGGTCCCAACATTTCTTCAAACGCTTCGAAATTGATCTGGAAGCTCTTCGTGTCCGCCGGAACAACCTTTAAAACGGCTCCGGTCAGATCTACATATGGATGATATTCCGGAAAAAACGGAGCAAAGGTCAGCACTTCATCCCCCGGCACAGTCACTGCACGCAGCGCATGCGCGATTGCCGCCGCTGCTGCGGAAACCGGGAAAATATGCTCCGGTCCGTAGTTCATGTCAAATCTGCAGTTTAAGGACTCCGCAATCGCCGTCTTTACAGACGGGATACCGAGCGTCGGGCTGTAGCCGTGCAGGGTCATCGGATCTTCCTTCTCAATCAGGTCCAGCAGTGCCTGCTTAAACTCTGCCGGTGCCGGTACGGACGGATTTCCCAGGCTGTAATCGAATACATTCTCTGCACCAATTATCTGCGCCCGCTTCGTCGCCTTCTCGGACAACTGCCGGATCACTGACTTTGCATCCAGCATTTTTCGATATTGTTCTGCAATCATAGTATTATCCTTCTTTTCTGCATCTTTGTGAGTTTGAAATCTGTCCATATTCTATCACACTATTTTTGACAGTTCCACTTTTTCTTCCACAGGGCATATGTTATACTGAAAAAAGAATGGATATAAACGTTTTTCAGCTGTCTAAAACACAGTGCAGTTCCTGCTTTCCGGCAAACGCACCTGTAAATAGGAGGATTTTATGGCAACCTATATCGGGCTTGATCTCGGTGGAACCAATATTAAAATTTCTGTTTTCGATGATTTTTTTCATAAGCTCGGGGAAAAGCGCACACCCACCGAAGTTCGCTTCGGTTCGGAGCACGTTCTCAATCGCATTTATGATGCTATTCTGGCACTTCTCGATGAGCTTCACCTGACCTGTCAGGATATCACCTGCATGGGCATCGGCGTCCCCGGCATCCTCGATATCAAAAACGGTATTTCCCGTTTTTCTCCGAATTTTCCGAAATGGGAGGAGGTTCCAATCGTCGCCTGGATGGAGAGCCATCTTCATATCCCGACCTATATCGATAATGATGCACGTGTCAATCTCTATGGGGAATGGAAATTCGGAGCCGGCAAAAACCGCAATAACGTCCTGATGATCACCCTCGGAACCGGGCTTGGCGGCGCTGCGGTCATCGACGGACGCGTGATCTACGGCGCTACCGGTTCCGCAGGCGAAATCGGGCATATCAATATGTTCCGTGAAGGACGGGAATGCCGCTGCGGAAGCTCCGGCTGCCTTGGGCGCTATGTTTCTGCCCTCGGTATTTTGCGCACCTTTCGGGAAAAAGTCCAACTGGGACAGCACAGCATCATCTGTGACTGGGTAGATAATGACCTTGATAAGGTCACTGCAGACATGCTTTCCCGTGCCTACGATGACGGGGATGCTGTTGCTATTGAGACCATGAGAGAAACCGGAGAGCTGCTCGGCTACGGTCTGTGCGCCGTTTTCAGCCTGTACAATCCGGAAATCATCATCGTCGGCGGCGGCATGTCCCGTATGGGCGATCGCCTGCTTCAGTACACCCGTGAAATTCTGGATACCCATGCATTGCGGATTCCCTATGGCTGCTGTACGATCGTCACTGCAGTTCTCGGAGACGCTGCCGGAATGCTGGGCGCAGCGGTCTATGCGAAGGAGCAGTTTAGGCTGAGCGCAGCGAACAACGGACAAAAGTAAAAAATGAAAGGCAGGTGCGATACACTGCGGCAATCTGCGGTGCAGGCACGCCCTACAACATAAACGAGCCGCTACAGATTAAAACATCTGCACCGGCTCATAACAGTTTTTAATTCATGACAATAGAATGCTCGCAGAGCGTGCATTCTATTGTTTACAGTTCCCCTGCAATATCCAGTCTCGTCGCAATGCTGGTCAGCAGTACAACGAGCGGCATCATAATTTCACACACCTGAACAAAGAAGCATGCAATATCCTCTGTAATTCCCCCGAAATGATGGAACGCCACATAGCAATAGTACAAAAATGCGAGCAGTGCACCGACCAGACACGGAATCGCTACCTGAATGTCGCACATCAGCATGCCCACTACAGAGATCACGATATAAGCGATCATAAATGCGATCACAATTCCTCTGCTTTTGCCTTTTCCGACATACAGGGAGCATTTGCTTTCCTGCGAATGCGGGAAGCATTCGATCGAAAGACCATAGAGCGCTCTGGAAAGTATGAAGCCATATGCAAGAACCGGCCAGCTGTCCAGCGGCATTTCGCTCCAAAGACCGACGATCAGGAAGAAATAGCAGACACAGATAATAATTGCGAAGTATCCGCTGTGGGAATCCCGCAGGATTTCCAGCTTGACTTCCCTCGGCTGATGGGAACTGAGCGCATCTACTGTCCGGAAGAAACCATCCAGAAACGCGCCGCCCGATAAAAAGATCGGAAGCATCGCACAGATAACCGCGCCCAGCAGATCTTTATCGATCAGATACGGGCTGATCACCTGCCACTGTTTTAGAATGAACCCGATAATCGCGCCGACTAGCGGTACGAAAATCAAAATATACTTCATATTTCTACGGGTTTTTTTGATCTGCCTGGCAGGAAAAATCGAATACATCGAAAAAGCCAGACGAAAACTTGCCCAAACTTCTTTCATACTATCGTGTACCTCTCAGATTTTCGGATTACTTCAGTACAACGTCATCCGCATGTTCGTCCCAGATCAGGCAAACCCATGTTTTTCCGCGATTTAGCCGGATCGGGTTACCGTCTGCATCCACATACAGCGCCGGATCGGTATCCGAATATCTTGACCAGGTTCCTTCTACCATCTTACCTCCGGTAAATACCTGAACCTTGTAATTGGTCAGATCTGCACCGGGCTCCCAGCCGCCGTGCACATCAAATGCCATATAGCCTTTGGAATCCCGGAACTCGCCGTGACAATACTGGAAAATAACGTTATCGACTGCCAGCTGTTCGCCGGTTGTCTCGTCAATATGCTTGTCACCGTACTGATAACGATAATATTTTCCGTCTTCATCGTTATATTCAAAATAAGCCTGCACATTGGAATAGCCGTTTCCAACACCGGTCTTTTCACCGCCGGGATACATCAGGACAACGGTATCGTTATCCGGATAGTCTGCCTTTTCGCCCAGAGGTGCAAAGGCAAATTTCTGCTTATGCGTATCGTGATAAGTCAGGCTGTATTCAAATTTCTCTGCCGCTTCTGCCAGTGCTTCACCGGTTGTATATACATTGTGGGGTGCTTTCCGCTTATCCGTCCGCATGAACGCTTTGGAAGCCGGGCGGTCAATTCCTGCAACTGCGCCGCTGATGTTGTCCACCAGATCACTGTTTAACAGATCGCCAACATAAGGGGTAGCCTGTCCGAAATGCGCATAAATCGCATCGAATTCCAGTGCGCTGTATACAAAGTAATCACGGCTGCTTCTGATATAGCCGATCGTATCCAGATTCTGCCAGTTTTCAAACAACGGCATCAGACGGGTCACATCCGCGCCTTCCATCGGCGCTTCATAAATCACAGATGCCTGTCCGATTCCTGCCTGCGGGGTTCCTGCCTTGATATTGTTCAGCATAACTGCCATCGGGCGCTGTTCACGTTCCTCTTCGGTGCATTCCAGACCGGTCAGGTAGCTGGTCGGAACTGCGTCTTCTGTAACAACGCTTTCCGTCTCCGCTGCTGCATTTTCTGTTCCGGTTGTATCGTTACTTTCCGTCGCTGCAACAGCTGAATCCGTTTCAGGTACAGGGGTTGTTTCTGTCGCTGCAGAGCCACATGCGCATAATGCTGCAGATAATCCCAGCGCCAGACAGAACAAACTGGTTTTTTTCATATATCATTCTCCTGAATATTTTTCTTTTTTGAAAAGGTTAAACCAACCTAGTTTAAATATTGTACTCCCGCAGGCGGTAAAAATCCAGCCTTTTTCTGCATTTATTACAATTCTATTACAAATTTACGGTCTAATTCTTCAGCAAATGCAATTTTACCGCAAATTTCACAATCATACTGCCTCCGGGAATTCCGAGCAGTTCTTTTTTCGACATGACGCCAAGCTTTAACGCCGCCGCAAAATACGTCAGTCCGCCGATTGCCACCGAAAGCAGCAGTGCAACCGCATTGCCGAGATATCCTTTCAGCACTGTTAGCGTCAGCCCATAATAAATACCTGCAACCACAAGCCCCATGATCGCAGAGGATACCAGCGGCAGGACAAATGTCTTCTCGATTTCCTGATGATAGCCGGTCGCTTTTTTCACCGCGATGCCATTTAACAGGCACATCATAAAAGAATATACCGTAACGGCGATCGGCAAACTGTAAATACCAAGATCTGTAAAGATCAGGAGGGCTGCCGCCACCACAGTCTGCACCGCCAGTGCAATCACCGCGTTTGTAACCGGCTTCGACGCCTTGCCGACTGCCTGCAGAATCGAATTGCTCAGTGTGGAAAGGGAATAGAACACGATGCTCGCACCAAGCGCCGCCAGAAGGCGTCCGCCCAGACGGATGCTGTCCGTATTCGTATTATATAACAGCCATACGATCGGTCTGGATAATACCGTCATGCCGACTGCAGACGGAATCGCGATAAACATGATCGTCTTGATTGCCACGCTGATTTTGTGCCGGACGTCTTTTTTCTTCTTTGTCTCAAAGCTTCCTGCAATGCTCGGCAGGATCGCGGAAGCCATCGCAGACGCGATTGCAATCGGAATATTGGAAAGTCCGACCGCTTCCGTATCGTAAATACCGTTAATAATCGTAATATCATCATAAGAAGCGTTGTGTACCGATTGCATCAGATTCAGATACAGGGTCTGGTTGATCAGTGCGCTCGCATTATATGCAAACGTACTCAGCAGAACCGGCGTTACCATAAACAGAATGATCTTGAAAATCTCGCCGGTTTCCAGCAAATCTCTGGAACGATCCCGCTCTATCCTGCGGCGGATTATTTTCCGGTTCATATGGTAAATCATCAGCATAAACGCCAATGCTATCAGCACGCCGACACCGGTTCCGACTGCACTTCCGACTGCACCCCACGCAGCACAGGTCAGCTCGTCTTCCCCAGCAAATATCTGCATCAGCCCCCATGCCGCCAGCATGCTGACCGCCGCATTTAAAATCTGCTCCAGGATCTGCGAAACGGACGTCTGCACCATGCTTCGGTTCGCCTGAAAATATCCTCTCAAAACGCCGAGAAGACCGGAAAAGAAAATTGTCGGTGCAAGCGTCCGAAGCACCATCGCCGCCCGTCCCGGAATCAGAAAATCCGCTCCAAAAAACGCAAACAAACTGGCGATTCCGCCCACGACAACAACATAAATAATCGAGCAGTGAAAAATCCGCTGCGCATTTTTGTACTGGTGGGTTGCCAGTCTCTGTGAAATTACTTTGGATACCGCCGACGGAATGCTATAGGAAGAGATCAGCAAAATCATCTGATAATAGCGATACGCCGGCGCATAATAGCCGTTTCCCGTCTCTCCAATAATTCCCGTCAGAGGGCTTCTGTACAATAGGCCGATAATTCGGCAGATAATGCCGGCAGCAGCCAAAATGCCGGCCTGTTTTACAAAGGAACTGCCTTCTCCTTTATTTTTCGTTCCCATCCATTACCTTTCTGCTCAGTCTGTCAGGCAGAAAGAAAGCAGATAATCCAGCCGTCTCTCTACCAGCTCCAGAACAAAAACATCCGGCTTTTGTTCTTCTACCATAGATTGCGTAAAAAATCCGTTCCAATGAGCCATATAGCAGTCTGAAAGGCTGCTCGCCACCGGTCCCGCCATTCCTCCGGCGAAGGAATCCCTCACCATGAACAGCTTTCTCGTATCCGGCGCATCTGAATGATACACCAGAGCCGTCGCATCGTCAATAGAGACTGCCTGCAAATTGTTGCCGTTGTAACCGGTCACGATATAATTTTCTTCCACAGGCATATTTTTTTCGTAGTAGCTCTGCAGATTCATCATTCTTGCAAGATCATATCCGGAAAAGGTATCCGGAGTAAAGGTAATGTCCTCCACCTCTGGAAGTTCGTCTCCCAACTCCCTTAACAGCGCTTTCGCCCCAATATAGCCGCCAGCAGCGTTCCAGTGTGTGTCATAGTGCCAGTACAGGGAATATTCCTTCTTATATTTCAGCATTTCCTCTTTCGGATATACAATACGGATATCTGTATTCTTCTTCAGATAAGCGATCAGCTGATCTGTCCGCGTTTCTTCCGCCTTTTTATAATAGGAAGGAAGATGCTCTTCTCCGTAAATCGTCTCCTTATTCGGTGCAATCATCAGGATAAATTCACTGTCCCGGTTGGAAAGCCACTGCTCCGATGTCGTAAGCTGCGATGCGATCTGTGCAAGCTGTCCTTCTGTAAACAGATTTGTTCCCTTATAATCATCAATGTCCGATTCCATGCTGTAAAACAACCAGTTATCCGAACCGATCACAACCTTGTCGTTGATGGATTTTTCACAAAACAGCTTTAAATCTGTCAGGCTGGAAAAGGAAATCAGCTGACTCCGAAACGGAACCGCCGCGTTAAACGCGCTCTCCACCAGTCCCGGATAATCTCTGTAATTGTCCTTCGTCAGCTTCGGAATCTCTGTTGAAACCGTATTTTCCGTCGCATCCGTCTGGAAACGATCCTTTGTTACCGCCCACACAGCTCCCGGCATCAAAAGCAAAAGTGCAAAGCAAATCAGCCATGCCGCCGCCATTTTTTTATTCATATGCATTCTCCACTCAGAAATTCAGATAAATTGCAGGGCTGTAGGTTCCGTTGACCAAAAGCAGCATCGACGCTGCGATCAGGAACATGCAGTAAACCAGTTCCAATACGCCGCCCTTTAATTTCTCCGCTGCCGGGCAGAACTTTTTGATTCCGACCTGCAACAGCCCCATACCAAGGACACCGACAACCGCCATTACGATACAACGGTTTCCGACCAGCTCCCGCAGCGCATAGGTGCTCTGCGTATACTGCCACGGTGTCAACATCCTGCGGATGTACTGCAGCGCCGGCTGCAGATTTGCCACCCGGAAAATCACCCAGCCGAACAACACCACAAGCCCCGTGTATACATAACGCAAAAAGCCGATTTTGTCCAGAATTTTCTTAAAGCCGATCCGCTCCACAATGATGAAAAATCCGTGCAGCGCGCCCCATGCGATAAACGCTGTCGTCGCGCCATGCCATAATCCGGTCGCAAAAAAGACGATCGCCAGATTCAAATATGTCCGAATCTTTCCTTTCCGGTTTCCGCCAAGCGGTATGTAGAGGTAATCCCGAAACCAGCTGCTCAGGGAAATATGCCATCTGCGCCAGAACTCCTGAATCGAGCCGGACAGGTATGGATAATTAAAGTTTTCACAAATATCGAATCCGAACATTTTGCCCAGACCGATGGCCATATCCGTGAAACCGGAAAAATCATAGTAAATCTGAATCGCATACAGAATCGCCGCGCACCACACCATAACGCCCGTAACATTTGTAATATCCTGCGCATAGATCTTATCTACACTTGCGCCGACAATGTTTGCGACCAGTACCTTTTTACCAAGTCCATAGGCAAAGCGCCGGATTCCTTCCGCTGTCTTTTCCACGGTTTCCTGTCTGTTTACCAGCTGTGGGGCAAAATCGCGGTACCGCGCGATCGGTCCGACTGAAATTTTCGGGAAAAAGGACAGATACAGCGCCATGTTGAGCGGATTTTTCTCCGCCTCATAATGACCGCGGTATAAATCCATCAGATATGAAATCGCTCCGAACGTAAAAAACGAAATGCCAATCGGAAGCGGGATATTGCGCATCTCATGCTCGCTTCCCGTCAGCCGGTTCACAATCCGCAAAAAGAAGTCAAAATATTTATAATACCCAAGAATCCCCAGGTTTACCAAAATGCCCGCCGCCAGAACGGTTTTCGCCGCCACGCTTTCATCCCGCTGACATCCAAGCAGCAGTCCGATACCGTAATTTGCCGCAATCGAAACAAGTAAAAGGACAATATAAACCGGCTCGCCCCACGCATAAAACACAAGACTTGCCAAAAGCAGCAGGATATTTTTCAGCGCTGTTTTGCGCACGCACAGCCTGTCCAACACAAATACAACCGGCAAAAAAGCCGTCAGAAAAATCATGGAATTGATACTCATTCAAAAACTCCGATCTTATTCGCTGCCCGCAGCACCCTTGGAACAGCAATCTGATAATCAGTCATCCCGCGACGGATACTGTTGTCCTGATATCAGAGGCAAAAGAGTTTTTGATCCTGATATCTTTTTTATTGTAGCATACATTTCCTTAAATAGGTAGGGGAATCTGAGGTTCTCTTTCCTGAAGCATCTGCAAAGTTACAGTTCACACACGCCATTCGCAGAAACGAATCTGCGATACTTACCGCTGCTTCGCAGTTCTTTTTGTTCATTTGAAACTCTCCAGGAATGCTTCGCAGCCCTCCACGATGTCCCGGTACGCGGTTTCGAAATCCCCGGAGTACCACGGATCGTCAATATCGCGCGGATGCTTTGAGTAATCCAGCAGCCGATGGATTTTATGCTCCGGGTCTCCGCCAACGATTCGAAGCATATTTTGAATATTATACTGCTCCGCCGCCAGCAGATAATCATAATATTCGTAATCCTGCTTCGTCATCTGGCGTGCCCGCTTCCCGGACGGATCAATGCCATGCTCCCGCAGCTTCCGCACCGCCGGCGGATAGACCGGATTGCCGATTTCCTCCCGGCTCGTCGCAGCCGATGCGATTTCAAACTGATCCGCTATGCCGCGTTTTGCAACCATGTCCCGGAGGATGAACTCGGACATAGGGGAACGGCAGATATTTCCATGGCAGATGAAAAGTACTTTTATCATTATTTTATTTCTCCTTGTTTTGCCCCGGAATGCCCTGTTTTGCGAGGGATTTCTAGGATTTTTCTATTTGTTCTGAAATTACAGATTGTGGCAAACCAGAGCAGAATTAGGCATGTTGTTACTACCTGTTAGTAGTAAAATTAGTAGTAACAGGTAAATTCTTACTACTAAAGATTATTTTTCAAAAACAATTTGTTCATATTTGCTTGCAAGAATATTTTCTATTGCATCAACTCCCATATTAGGATAATCCTCTAATGCCTTTATTAAATCACTATCTTCCAACGGAATTACAAGACCTCGTTCATCCGCAAAAGTATCAGCACATCTTTTAATGAAATTTTCTTCTAAAAGTTTTTCTTTTTTCTACTACCCCATTTTCGAACACTATTCTACCGCACCCAGATAGTTGCTGCGCTATTTTCATGATTTATCTAACGCCCTCCCGATCACCTTGGGACTTTCCGCTATAAAAATTCCTTTCTCCGGGTGATTTTTATTCAAAAGCTGTCTTCTGTGAGCCTTGCGAAAACCTCTAACTCCGATGCCTGGAAATCTTTTATTTCTATTATATTTAACATTCTACCGCTACCTTGATCACGCCGTTCCTCTTATTTTCAAAAAGTTCATAGGCTTCTTCGATTCTGCTAAGTGGGTAGGTGTGTGTGATCAGTGGTTCCGTGTTGATCTTACCTTCCGCGATCAGTCTCAGCGTTTCTTCACAATCACAACCGTCTACTCCTCCTGTTTTAAAAGTCAGATTCTTTCCATACATATCCGGCAGAGGTAACGTCTGGGCTTTATCGTAAAGTGCCACCACCGTCACGATTGCATTTGGTCTTGCGCATTCCCATGCAAGACGGAAAGTAGATTCTGCTCCTGCAACTTCAAGAACAACATCCGCTCCACCATGCTCGGTGTTTGCCTGAACAAAATCAAAACATTCTTCCGGCGAAACTGTAAGAACTTCCGGATAATGTTCCCTGATAAAGTGCATACGCTTTTCGTCTTTTTCACACATGATGATTCGCTTCGGATTTTTCAGCATAACAGACAGTAAGGTACAGATACCTGTAGGACCGGCTCCAATGATCAGCACCGTGTCATCCTCAGTGATCTCGGAAATACGTGCTGCCCAGTAACCGGTGGCAAGTACATCTCCTACAAATAACGCCTGTCTGTCCGTAACTTTATCCGGAATCTTATTCAGCCCCTGATCTGCAAATGGTACACGGACATATTCTGCCTGACCGCCATCGATACGGCATCCAAGAGCCCATCCGCCATTTTCATCGGTACAGTTATTCACATAACCTTTCTTGCAGAAAAAACATTCTCCACAAAAAGTTTCTACATTTACCGTCACCCGATCTCCTGGTTTCACATTCTTCACAGCAGTTCCGACTTCTTCCACAATTCCAACCATCTCATGACCGACTGTAATCCCCGTCACTGCCCGTGGAACGCTTCCATGCTTAATGTGCAGGTCACTGGAACAAATGCTGGCAAGTGTCACCTTTACAATGGCATCTCTTTCATGCATCAGCACAGGCTTTGGCTTTTCCATTAATTCAAATTTTCCTTTTGAAACATAAGTATAAGTCTGCATTCTTTCCCCCATCACTTTCTATAATAATTTATCCAGAATTTCTGCTGCTGATCTATTATCAAATACGCCATTGCCAAATAACAAA